>Ga0207747_1000108_pt1 | contig 95681 bp, 85 predicted proteins | sample HigsolmetaGSP11D_FD_184839 | JGI IMG/M metagenome (GOLD analysis project Ga0207747, IMG submission 184839) | High solid enriched microbial communities from the Joint BioEnergy Institute, USA - SP1-1-D (SPAdes) | ecosystem: Engineered > Bioreactor > SSF (Solid state fermentation) > Aerobic >...
GAGGCCGAACGCGCCGGAACCTACCAGCACTGGCTGCATCACTACAATCACCACCGACCCCACACCGGCATCGGCGGAATGACACCTATCGACCGCCTACGCGTTCACAACCTACCCGTGAAGAACAACTAGGCGGCTTTCAGCGCGGCCCGCTCCTCACGGCGGTCCCGCCGGGCCTGCTTGCGGACCCGCCGGCGCTGCCGCGCCGCGGCCATCGCCGACCGCAGCCCGCGCCGCCGGCCGGTGACCGGGTCGACCGCCGGGAACTCGGCGTCGATCTCGGCGAACATCCGCTCGCTGTGGGTCTCCGGCGCGTTGTCCGGATCGGCCTTCAGGAAGCGGTCCGGCAGCGAGAGCTTGGCCAGCGTGCGCCAGGTCTTGGCGTACTGCACCAGGAACGGCCCGGTGGTGTAGGGCAGGTCGTACTTCTCGCACAGCTGGCGCACCCGGATCGACACCTCGTGCAACCGGTTGCTGGGCAGGTCCGGGTACAGGTGGTGCTCGATCTGGTGGCACAGGTTGCCGGACATGAACCGCAGCAGCGGGCCGGCGTCGAAGTTGGCGCTGCCGAGCATCTGGCGCAGGTACCACTGCCCCTTGCTCTCGCCCTCGAGATCGGTCTTGGTGAATTTCTCGGCGCCGTCCGGGAAGTGGCCGCAGAAGATCACCGCGTTCGACCACAGGTTACGGATGATGTTGGCCACCGCGTTGGCGGTGAGCGTCGAGCGGAACGTCGCCCACGGCGACATCGAGGTCAGCGCGGGGTAGGCGACGTAGTCCTTGAACACCTGGCGCCCGGCCTTGGTGCCGAACTCACGCAGCCGCTGGAGGGTGGCGCGGCGGTCGTCGCGACCCTTGGCGATCTTGCCGATCTCGAGGTGCTGCAGACCCACGCCCCATTCGAAGAACGTCGCGAGAATCGTGTTGTAGAGCAGGTTTCCGAGATTGAACGGCTTCCACGGCTGGTCCCGGGTGACCCGCAGCATCCCGAAGCCCACATCGTCGTCCATGCCCAGGATGTTGGTGTACTTGTGGTGCATGAAGTTGTGGGTGAACCGCCAGTGCTTGGAGGCGCCGGCCAGGTCCCACTCCCAGCCCGTGGAATGGATCTCGGGATCGTTCATCCAGTCCCACTGGCCGTGCATGACGTTGTGGCCGATCTCCATGTTCTCGATGATCTTGGCCACGCCCAGCGTAGTGGCTCCGGCCCACCACGCCGCACGGCGGGAACTGGCGATGAGCAGCAGTCGCCCGGCCACCTCCAACGCGCGCTGGGTAGCGATGGTGCGGCGGATGTAGCGCGCATCGCGCTCGCCGAGGGAGTCTTCGATGTCCCGCCGGATCGCATCGAGTTCGGCGCCGAGATTCTCGATGTCGGCTTCGGTCAGATGTGCGAACGCCGGCACGTCAGTAATGGCCATCGACCGCCTCCTCTCTCATTCCTACGCTACCGTAACCTACGAGCGCGTAGGTTACCAGGCAGTAAACGGTCATACGTCCAAAACACAATCGCCGGACGCGGCGGAAACGCAGGTCTGAATACGTGTGCCGGGGTCGTGCACCTCGCCGGTGCGCAGATCCCGCGCATGGCCGTCGACCAGTTCGACCACACAGGACTGGCAGATACCCATCCGGCAGCCGAACGGCATCCGGACGCCCACCTGCTCGCCGGCCTCCAGCAGCGAGGTCGCCGCATCCACGTCCAGAGTCTTCCCGGTCCGGGAGAATTCAACCCTGCCGCCGGCGCCGTGTCCGGCGGCGCGGTTCACCGCGAACCGCTCCAGGTGCAGCCGGTCGGCGACCCCGGCGTCGCGGAACACCCGCTCGGCGTCGTCGAGCATGCCCAGCGGCCCGCAGGCCCAGGTCTGGCGCTCCCGCCAGTCCGGCACCAGCTCGTCGAGCCGGGCCGGATCGAGCCGGCCCTGCACCCGGGTCTCCCGCAGCACCAGCCGGTAGCCCGGGTGCGCACAGCCCAGCGCCTCCAGCTCCCCGACGAACAGCGCCTCGGCTTTCGTTGGCGCGGAATGGATGTGCACGATATCGGTGATCTGGTCGCGCCGGGCCAGCGTGCGCAGCATGGACATCACCGGGGTGATGCCGCTGCCCGCGGTCAGAAACAGCACCCGCGGCGGCGCCGGGTCGGGCATCACGAAGTTGCCCTGCGGGGCGGCCAGCCGCACGATCGTGCCGGGCCGCACCCCGCCGACGAGGTGGGTGGAGACGAAGCCCTCCGGCATCGCCTTGACCGTGATGCTGATGGTGCGCCGGCTGCGCGAGGTGTCCGGCGGGGTGGTCAGTGAGTAGGACCGCCACCGCCACCGGCCGTCGACCAGCAGACCGATCCCGATGTACTGACCCGGCTGGAAGTCGAAGCTGAACCCCCAGCCCGGTTTGATGACCAGGGTGGCCGAGTCCTCGGTCTCCCGGTGGACCGACACCACCCGGCCGCGCAGTTCACGCGCGGACCACAGCGGGTTGATCAGTTGCAGATAGTCGTCCGGCAACAGCGGAGTCGTGATGCGCTCGGCGAGCCGACGGAGCCGGTGCCAGCCGGGGTGTTCGTCCACCCCTGCCACGGTCGGTCGCACGGTGTCGACGACTCGGACGGATTTCTTGATGTCGCTTTTTCCCATCGAAACGCCTGCTCGCGTGCGCTCTTTCCACTACCCGAACCGCAGGATGCAACCTACGCTACCGTAACCTACGGAGCCGTAACAAGAGTTCAGAGCAGTTCGATCAGGAACGGCAACTCCTGCACGCCGTACCAGGCCAGCGGATGGTCCTGGGCGTCCCCCACCGTGAGCTCGGCGTCCTCGTCACCGAGATCGGCGTCGTCGACCACCGCGATCGCCGCCCGCACCGCCTGTTCCGCCTCGGCGCGGTCGACGTAGGCGGCGATCACATCGTCGAGCGCGACCGGCCCGGCCAGCCGCACCACCGCGTCGTCGAGGTCGGGCCGCGGCGTGGCGTCGGCCTCGGCCTCCAGCACCGCCCGGCGCAGCGGCAGCTCGGCACCGGCCCCGCCATCGGCACCGTCGGCGAGCAGCCGCAGTGAGGCCAGCGCCGCCTCCCGCAGCGCGACGTCGGCCAGTTCCTCGTCGTCACCCTCGGCGTAGGCCTCGCGCAGCGCCGGGGTGAGCGCGAACGCGGTGTCGTTGACCGCCCGGACCGATCCGTCGGTGACGAGTCGCTGCAGTATGGCCAGGGTGACCGGAACGAAAACGCGCACGCTGCGAGGGTAACCGCTGCGGCTCAGCGCGCGGCGTCGAGCAGCTCCTCCAACGACTCGCTCAGCAGCCCCGGCCACATCCCGACGTCGCTCATCGCCTCCCGGTCGGCGTTGATGCCGTAGTAGACCCGGCCGTTGTAGGAGGTCACCCCGATGGCCAGCACCTGGTTGTGCAGCAGCGGCGGAACCGCGTACGTGGCAATCAGTTTCGCACCAGCGACGTACATCTGCCGCTGGGCGCCGGGGACGTTGGTGATGAGCAGGTTGAACTGGCGGGCGGAGAACCGCGTCGCCACCCGGATGCCCATGGCGTGCAGGGTGGGCGGGGCGAAACCGGACAGCGTGACGATGGTGCGCGCGTCGACCAGGCTGGCCGCGCTCGGGTGCGCCTCGGTGGCGTGCGCGATCTGGCTCAGCCGCACCACCGGATTGCCCTCCCCCACCGGCAGGTCGACCAGGAACGGCGACACCTCGCTCATCGCCTGCCCCGGCGAGTCGGTATCCAGGTCGGCGTCCGGGTAGACCGACATCGGCACCATCGCGCGCACCGTCGACGAGCTGGTCACCGGTTCGCCGCGGGACAGCAGCCAGTTGCGCAGCGCCCCGGACACCACCGCCAGCACCACGTCGTTGACGTCGCAGTCGTAGCGGGCCCGCACCGCCCGGTAGTCGTCGAGCGCGTGGTCGGCGACGGTGAACCGGCGGTTGCGCGACACCCGTCGGTTCAGCGGGGTGGGCGGGGCGGTGCCGCGGGCGGCGGTGCGCACCACGTCCAGGGCGTGCCGGCCGACGTCGGCCAGCTCGGAGGTGTTGGTGGCGACGTCGACGACGGCGTCGCGCACCGCCAGCAGCCCGGCGGTGGGCCGGGTCAGCCACTCCCCGATCGCGCTCAGCAGCAGTTCGGCGTTGCCGGGTTCGCGGCGCGGGATCCACAGGTCCTCGCCGAACTCCGGCGGCTTGCGGGTACGGTCGGCGATGACGTGGCCGATCTCCAGCGCGGTTACCCCGTTGACCAGTGCCTGGTGCGACTTGGTGTAGATCGCCAGCCGGTTTCCGGACAGACCCTCGATGAGGTACATCTCCCACAGCGGCCGGGTGCGGTCCAGCGGGCGGGAGCCGAGGCGGGCGATCAGGTCGTGCAGCTGGGCGTCGCTGCCCGGCGACGGCAGCGCCGAGCGACGGATGTGGTAGGTGATGTCGAAATCGCGGTCGTCGACCCAGACCGGCCGCCCCAGCCCGTAGGACACCTCCCGCACCTTCTGCCGGTAGCGCGGGATCTGCGGCAGCCGCTGCTCGACGGTCGCCAGCAGGGTGTCGTAACTCAGCCCGGCCCGGGGTTTGCGCAGGATGGCCAGCGATCCCACGTACATCGGCGTGGGTGTGTCCTCGAGGCGGAAGAACTCCGCATCCGCCGCTGACAACCTCGCCACCACTGCGGTTCGCACCCCCGTTGGTTCCACGATCCGTTCGGACCCCGATCCTTTCGGACACGGTATCGGTCGGGGCCTCGCGGACGCACGGCGAGCCGTGCCATGTCGGCGTCTCGGCGTGGCGAATTCGCGCAGCCGCGCCCGCGGCGGCCGTGTGATCATCGTGTTGTCTGCCACTCTCCAGCAGACGTCGTCCGTCCCGTCGACGCTGGAGGGTGTCCGTGCCCGCATCGCAGATCCCGCCCGCCCGGCGGATCGAGATCGTCGACTACGAGCCCCCGGCGGTCGCGCTGTCGGCACTGCCGCCGGTCTCGCTGCCCGCGATCCGCATCCCGCCCCAGCGGCCACGCGCCCTGCGGGCCGTCGCACCGCCGCACCGCGAACCGGTCCCGCCACCGGCCGCCGCCCGCTTCGCCGATGCCGCGCTGCGGCAGGTGCTGGAGGTCATCGACCGGCGCCGGCCGGTCACCCACCTGCGCGCGGTGCTCGCGCCGACCGTGTTCGACGAGGTGCTCACCCACCTCGGCACCCGGCCGCGGGGCCGGCCGGCCGCGGTGCTGCGCCGGGTGCGGCTGCGCTGCCCCGGCCACTCCGGCACGGCCGAGCCGGGAGCCGCAGAGGTGTTCGCCACCTACAGCAGGGGCGGACGGATCCGGGTCATCGCCGCCCGGGTGGAGCGGGTGCCCGGCGCCGACCGCTGGCAGGTGGTGGCGCTGCAGATCGGCTGATCAGCGGCACAGGCCAGATTCGCCGCTCAGCGGCACAGGCCTCATTCGCCGCTCAGCGGCGGTGCCTCGCCTGGCGGATGTCCCGGGCCTGCTGGCGCGCCGCCTCGCGGCGTTCCCGCCGGCTGCCGCCGACCGGCGCCCCGTTGGCGCGCTGGATCTCGGCCGCACCGTCCTCACCCGGGCCGGTGTAGGTCAGCGGCGGCCGCTTGTTCTCGATCCCCTTGGCGCGCAGGGCGGGTGCGGACCGCTGCTCGGTGGCCACCGCCCCGCCGGCGGGCTGGGCCTGGCCGCCGGCGAGCTGCTGCAGCCCGGCCGGGGTCGGCACCGGCGCGACGGTCGGGGCCGACACCGGCTCCACCGTCACGTTGAACAGCAGGCTGACCGACTCCTCCTTGAGGCCCTCGAGCATGCCCATGAACATGTCGTAGCCCTCGCGCTGGTACTCCACCAGCGGGTCGCGCTGGGCCATCGCCCGCAGCCCGATGCCCTCCTTGAGGTAGTCCATCTCGTAGAGGTGCTCGCGCCACTTGCGGTCCAGCACGTTGAGCAGCACGTTGCGCTCGAGCTGGCGCATGGCGCCCTCGCCGGCGAGCTCCTCGATCTGGCGCTCCCGCTCGTCGTAGGCGCGTTCGGCGTCGGCGACGAGCGCCTCGAGCAGGTCATCACGGGTGAGCTCGCCGGGCTCGCCGAGCTCCGGCGAGTCGATCAGCTCCTGGTAGTCCAGGCTGACCGGGTACAGCTGCTTGAGCGCCGACCACAGTTCGTCGAGATCCCAGTCCTCGACGTAGCCCTCCGCCGTCGCCCCGTCGACGTAGGCGGTGATGACGTCACGCACCATCTTCAGCGCCTGGTCGCGCAGGTTCTCGCCCTCGAGGATGCGGCGGCGCTCGGCGTAGATGACCTTGCGCTGCTGGTTCATCACCTCGTCGTACTTGAGCACCTGCTTGCGGATCTCGAAGTTCTGCTGCTCGACCTGCGTCTGGGCGCTCTTGATGGCGCGGGTGACCATCTTGGCCTCGATCGGCACGTCGTCGGGCAGGTTCAGCCGGGTCAGCAGCGCCTCGAGGGTGGCGCCGTTGAACCGCCGCATCAGCTCGTCGCCCAGCGACAGGTAGAACCGCGACTCGCCGGGGTCGCCCTGCCGGCCGGACCGGCCGCGCAGCTGGTTGTCGATACGCCGCGACTCGTGCCGCTCGGTGCCGAGCACGTACAGGCCGCCGACCTCGCGCACGGCCTCGGCCTCCTTGGCGCACTCGGCCTTGACCTGCGGGTACAGCTCGTGCCAGGCCTTCTCGTAGTCCTCCGGGGTGGACACCGGGTCCAGGCCACGCTCACGCAGCCGCTTGTCGGTGATGAAGTCGGGGTTGCCGCCCAGCACGATGTCGGTGCCGCGGCCGGCCATGTTCGTCGCCACCGTCACCGCGCCGCGACGGCCGGCCTCGGCGACGATCGCGGCCTCCTGCTCGTGGTACTTGGCGTTGAGCACCGCATGCGGGATGCGCCGCTTCTGCAGCAGCCGCGACAGGTATTCCGAGCGCTCGACGCTGGTGGTGCCGATCAGCACCGGCTGGCCCTTCTCGTACCGTTCGGCGATGTCGTCGACGACCGCGAGGAACTTGGCCTCCTCGGTCTTGTAGATCAGGTCCGGGTGATCCTTGCGGACCATCGGCTTGTTGGTGGGGATCGGCACCACGCCGAGCTTGTAGATCTCGTGCAGCTCGGCGGCCTCGGTCTCGGCGGTGCCGGTCATGCCGGCGAGCTTGTCGTAGAGCCGGAAGTAGTTCTGCAGGGTGATCGTGGCCAGCGTCTGGTTCTCGGCCTTGATCTCCACGCCTTCCTTGGCCTCGATGGCCTGGTGCAGGCCCTCGTTGTAGCGGCGGCCCACCAGCACGCGGCCGGTGAACTCGTCGACGATGAGCACCTCACCGTTTCGGACGATGTAGTCCTTGTCGCGCTGGAACAGCTCCTTGGCCTTCAGCGCGTTGTTCAGGTAGCTGACCAGCGGCGAGTTGGCGGCCTCGTAGAGGTTGTCGATGCCGAGCTGGTCCTCGACGAACTCCACGCCGAGCTCGGTCACGCCGACGGCGCGCTTGCGCAGGTCCACCTCGTAGTGGACGTCCTTCTCCATCAGCGGCGCGAGCCGGGCGAACTCCCGGTACCAGTGCTGGGAGGTGCCGTCGGCCGGGCCGGAGATGATCAGCGGGGTCCGGGCCTCGTCGATGAGGATGGAGTCGACCTCGTCGACGATGGCGAAGTTGTGGCCGCGCTGGACCAGGTCCGACAGCGACAGGGCCATGTTGTCTCGCAAGTAGTCGAAGCCGAACTCGTTGTTGGTGCCGTAGGTGATGTCGGCGGCGTAGGCGCGCCGGCGCTGCTCCGGCGTCATGCCGGACAGGATCACGCCGACCTCCAGGCCGAGGAACCGGTGCACGCGGCCCATCCACTCGGCGTCGCGCTTGGCCAGGTAGTCGTTGACGGTGACGACGTGCACACCCTTGCCGGACAGCGCGTTGAGGTAGGACGGCAGCACCGCGGTCAGGGTCTTGCCCTCACCGGTCTTCATCTCGGCGACGTTGCCGAAGTGCAGCGCCGCACCACCCATGATCTGGACCAGGAAGTGCTTCTGGTCGAGCACCCGCCAGGCGGCCTCGCGGGCCACCGCGAACGCCTCGGGCAGCAGGTCGTCGAGGCTCTCGCCCTTGGCGACCCGCTCCTTGAACTCGGCGGTCTTGGCCCGCAGCTCGGCGTCGGAGAGCTTCTCGACCTCGTCGGAGAGGGAGTCGACATAGTCAGCCACCCCCTTGAGGCGCTTGACCATGCGGCCTTCACCGAGCCGGAGCAACTTCGACAGCACGCTAATTTCCCCTGTGGGTTGGACGGATCGTTGGGCCCTGCAGCCGGCATCCATCGTAGGTGACGTAACCGACCTACCGGTGGATCCGGACGGCCGCACCCGCCGGCCCGCGCCGGTGCGGCGGCGTTTTGCCTGGTCGACACGCGAAAGCCCTGCACACCGCGGGGTGCGCAGGGCCCGCGTCGGCCCGCCTCAGGCCAGGCGGATCAGCCCGTAGTCGTAGGCGTGGCGCCGGTAGACCACCGACGGCTTGTCGGTCTCCTTGTCGTGGAACAGGAAGAAGTCGTGCCCCACCAGTTCCATCTCGTAGAGCGCGTCGTCGACGGTCATCGGGGTGGCCGGGTGCTCCTTGACGCGCACGATCCGGCCCGGCCCGTCGTCGACCTGCGAGTCGGGCTCGCCCGCCGGCTCCGCGTTCGACTCGACCACCGCGGCGGTCGCGGTCGCCTCGGCCACCGACACCGGGGTCTTGTCGCCGTAGTGCACCTTGCGCCGGTCGGCGGCGCGCCGCAGGCGTTCCTCGAGCTTGTCGATGGCCGACTCGAACGCCGCGTAGAAGCTGTTCGCGCACGCCTCGGCGCGCACCACCGGCCCTCGGCCCCGAGCGGTGATCTCCACGTGCTGACAGTTCTTGCGTTGTCGGCGGTTCTTCTCGTGGTTCAGCTCGACGTCGAACAGGTAGAGGGTGCGATCGAAACGCTCGAGGCGTGAGAGCTTCTCGGAAACGTAGGTGCGGAAGTGGTCGGGGATTTCGACGTTTCGACCCTTGACGACGATCTCGGCGCGGGTGCTGGTGGCCGAATCGGGACGGTCATCCTCGATCACCATGGTGCGGCCTGTGTTCTCGGAACGGCTTGACATGCTTGGCAACTCGTTTCTCTAGAGTCGCACGCGCTCTGCGTGCCGGGCGTGTTCTCGCAGGGAGCGCCGACGGGCCGTTCGATTCGCTTCGCCCACCGGCGCAAGGTGTCGACTACTCACCTCCTACCGTTGTGCGGCGAAGCGGCGTCTCGGCGGAGCGCCGCGTGAGCCGATCGCTTCGATGCCGACGGTAATCACGTTCAGCCGGGAGTGCCAGTGATTTCGCCGATGGGTTGCATGTTGTTTATTCACGCGTGTGCCACGGCGACGACAGCTGCCACATCAGCCCCGCCGGCACGCAGCACCCGCACCGACTCGGCGACCGTCGCCCCGGTGGTGACGACGTCGTCGACGAGCACCACCGGACCGGTGACCGGGCCGCGCAGCCGCACCCGGCCGGCGATGTTGCGCTGCCGCCCGGCCGCCGACAGCCCCACCGAGTCGCGGGTGAACGCCCGCATCCGCAGCACCGCGGCCACCCCGATCCCGGCCCGGCCGTCGGCCGCCGCGCGCGCCATCCGGGTGACCGGGTCCCCGCCGCGCCGCCGGGCCGCGGTGCCGCGAGTGGGCGCGGGCACCAGCCGCAGCGGACGGCCCACCATCCCCCAGTGCACCAGCCGGTCCAGGGCCTGCCCGAGGGCCGCGGCCAGCACCGGCAGCAGGTCGGTGCGGCCGTGCTCCTTGACCGCCACGATCGCGGCCCGGCGCGGCCCGGCGTAGCGGCCCAGCGCGAACACCGGCACCCCGGGATCGATCCGCGGGCTGATCAACTGCGGGTCGTCGGGGCCCAGGGCCAGCGCGCGGGCGCAGCCGCCGCACCACGGCCGCCCGGGCGCCCCGCAGCCGCCGCACTCGACGGGCAGCACCAGATCCAGCATGCCCGCAGTGTGCGCCCCGCCCCCGACAACACCGGCCCGGGAGCTCAGCCGGGCAGCACCGGGATCGCCCCGGGCACCATCAGCGGCCGCACCTCGGTCCAGGCCAGCTCGCCGCCGGCGGTCGCGGCCGACAGCTGCAGCACCCCGCGGGCCTCGGAGACGTAGACCGTCGACGGGTTGGCGGCCACCGTCCGGACCGGCATGAGCAGGTTGTGCACCGGGGCGTCGGAGTTCACCCCGTCGAGATTGACGTAGGACACCGGGTGCTGGCCGTCGGTGCGGCTGACCACGATGTCGTCGCCGGTGCGCCAGGACAGCGACACCACGGTGTCGCCCAACCCGAAACCGAGCCGGCGCGGGTAGGACAGCACGAACTGACCGTCGCGGGTCTGCTCCACGCCGGCCAGCACCACCCTGCCGTCGATCACCATCGCCGCGCGGGTGCCGTCCCGGGACAGCTGCAGCTCGGTGATGGCGCCCGGGAACCGCGCCGAGACCGCCGTGGTGTCCACCGGCATGCTGGCCGGCTGTCCGGTGGCGGCCTCCTGCACCACCCGCACCACCGCGTTGCCGTCGACGACCACCCAGATGGCGCCGTCGAGCGCCCAACTCGGCCGGGTCAGGCTGCGGGCCTCCAGGGCCTTGGTCGGGGAGCCGTCCAACCGGCCCACCCACATGGTGGCCACCGCGTCCGGTGCGCCCGGCCGTTGCACGACCACCGACGCGGCCTGCTGTCCGTCCCGGGACAGCGCGGCCGAGACCTGGTTCGGGGTGTCCCCGAACGGGCCGGGGACCCGCGGGGCGCGCTGGCCGTCGACGAACACCATCGATCCACCGACCAGGGCGTGCAGGCCGGCGGCCGCGCCGGCGTCGGCGCCCGGGTCGGTGGCGGCCACGTCGGCGGTGTCCCAGCCGTCGGCGAACCGGTCGTCCAACGCCGCCCCGTCGGCGGTGATGACGTAGGGGCCGTTGATCCCCGCCCGCGACAGCGTCCAGATGATCTGGGCGGCCAGCAGCTGGCGGCTGGCCGGGTCGGTGGTGGTGAGGTTCTCCAGCTCGATGCGGGCGCCGCCGTAACCGCGGCCCACCCCGGTCCGGCCGCCGTCGGCGCGGGTGACCGGGCCGCGCAGCTTCAACGGCGGGCCGAGCAGGTTGCGCACCGAGTTGGCCAGCTCCGGCCGGGGCCCGGCGATCAGCTTGGTGATCAGTTCGGTGGCCAGCAGGTCGGGGTCGGAGACCGCGACGTAGCGCGGGTCGGGCACCACCGTCTTGCCGGTGGGGTCGACGAAGTAGAGCGTGTGCCGCTTGTAGGTCTCCTGGAACTGCTGCCAGTCCAGGAACACCCCGTTGGGCAGCCGGTCGATCCGCCAGCCGGCCGGCGTGCGCACCAGCTCGATCGGGCCGGGGTCGGGCAGCGCGCCCTCGGCGGTCTCGAACACCCCCATGTCCGACAGCGATCCGAGGATGTCGGCGCGCATGCCGACCGAGACCCGGTTCGGATCGCGGCCGCGGTCCTCGACGAACACCACCCGGTCGATCAGCACCGCGCTGCCGGCGTCGTCCCAGGCGGCCGACGCGGACTCGGTGAGGAACTGCCGGGCGGCCAGATGCCGGTTGGCGGGATCGGCTGTGGCCTTGAGGAACTCGCGCAACAGCACGTCGGGCGCCATGTCCGGGGAGGGGGTGGGCAGGCTGGGCGGGGCGGGCCGCTGCACGGTGCCGATCGCCTGCGGCGGCGAGGAACTCGGCACCCCGGCGCAGCCGGCCACCGCGACGGTGAACAGCAGCGCCCACACCACCGGAAGCACGCGTCTCACACGCTCTCCTCAGCGGGACGGCGACCCCGGTCCGACCGCGGCGGGGGCGGCAGGTCGGGCTCGACGGGTTTGAGCGGCAGCGGGCTGGTGGTGACCTTGTGGCCGCGCACCAGCGGCAGCGTGAGCCGGAAACAGGCGCCCTTGCCGGGCTCGCCCCAGGCCTCCAGCCGGCCGTGGTGCAGCCGGGCGTCCTCGATGCTGATGGCCAGGCCCAGCCCGGTGCCGCCGGAGCGGCGCACCCGGGACGGGTCGGCCCGCCAGAACCGGCTGAACACCAGCTTCTCCTCGCCGGGCCGCAGCCCCACGCCGTAGTCGCGCACGGTGACCGCGACGGTGTCGATGTCGGCGGCCATCCGGATGCGCACCGGTTTGCCCTCGGCGTGGTCGATCGCGTTGGCGATGAGGTTGCGCAGGATGCGCTCGACCCGGCGGGAGTCCACCTCGGCGACGACCGGTTGTTCGGGCAGTTCGACGACGAGATCGATACCGGCGTCGTCGGCGAGGTGGCCGACGTTGTCCAGCGCGCTCTGCACGGTGGAGCGCAGATCGACCTGCTCGACCGACAGCTCGGCCACACCGGCGTCGTGGCGGGAGATCTCCAGCAGGTCGTTGAGCAGCGACTCGAACCGGTCCAGCTCGCTGACCATGAGCTCGATGGACCGGCGCAGCGACGGGTCGAGGTCCTCGGCGTGGTCGTGGATGAGGTCGGCGGCCATCCGCACCGTGGTCAGCGGGGTGCGCAGCTCGTGGCTGACGTCGGAGGTGAACCGCCGCTGCAGGTTGCCGAACTCCTCGAGCTGGGTGATCTGGCGGTGCAGGCTCTCGGCCATGTCGTTGAACGACACCGCCAGCCGGGCCATGTCGTCCTCGCCGCGCACCGGCATCCGCTCGGTGAGGTGGCCCTCGGCGAACCGCTCGGCGATACGCGAGGCCTGCCGCACCGGCTGCACGATCTGGTGCGCGACCACCAACGAGATGACCGCCAGCAGCCCGAGCAGCACCACCCCGCCGCCGGCCATGGTGCCGCGCACCAGCGCGATGGTGCTCTCCTCGTTGTTCAGCGGGAAGATGAGGTAGAGCTCCAGGTTGGTCACCGGCGAGGTGGTCGGGCTGCCCAGGATGAGCGCCGGCCCCGAGTAGCCCTCGGTCTGCACGGTGGCGTACTGGTAGCTGACCTGCCCGGCCTTGACGAAGTCGCGCAACGACGCCGGGATCTGCGAGACCGGGCCCGCCGCGGTCGCCGCCCGGGGCCCGTCGCCCGGCACGACCAGCACCGCGTCGAAGGTGCCGGCCAGCCCGGCTCCCGCCTCGGCGGTGCGGTCGATGAGCGTGTTGCGCGCCAGCTGCAGGCTGCTGTCCAGCGAGCGGGTCTCCTCACCGCCGACGAGGTCGCTGACCGTGCTGCGGGCCCGCTCGATCTCCTCGGTCGCCGCCCGCACCTTCACGTCGAGGATGCGATCGGTGATCTGGCTGGTGAGGACGAAGCCGAGAACGAGGATGACGACCAGCGACAGCCCCAGCGTCAGGGTGACCACCCGCAGCTGCAGCGACCGGCGCCACAGGTGCCCCATGGCACGGCTGAGCGCGCCGAACCCGCGCAGCAGCGGGCCGGCGCGACCGCGTATGCGTCTCCTCGAACCCCAGATCATCGGTGGATCGCGGCCACCGGGGTCCCTTCGATCACGGTGGGCCGGCCTTGTATCCCACGCCTCGAACGGTCAACACCACCTGGGGGTTCTCTGGGTCCTTCTCGACCTTGGCCCGCAGTCGCTGCACGTGCACGTTCACCAGGCGGGTGTCGGCGGGGTGACGGTAGCCCCACACCTGTTCGAGCAGCACATCCCGAGTAAACACCTGCCGGGGTTTGCGCGCCAGCGCCACCAGCAGGTCGAACTCGAGCGGGGTGAGCTGGATCGTCTCGCCGTTGCGGGTGACCTTGTGCGCCGGCACGTCGATCTCGATGTCGCCGATGGTCAGGATCTCCGGCGGCTCCTCCTCGTTGCGGCGCAGCCGGGCCCGCACCCGGGCGACGAGCTCCTTCGGCTTGAACGGCTTGACGACGTAGTCGTCGGCTCCGGATTCCAGCCCGAGGACGACGTCGACGGTGTCGCTCTTGGCGGTCAGCATCACGATCGGCACGCCGGAGTCGGCGCGGATCGCACGGCAGACGTCGATGCCGTTCATCCCCGGCAGCATCAGATCCAGCAGCACCAGGTCGGGCCGCAGCTCCCGCACCGCCGAGAGTGCCTGGCTGCCGTCGCCGACGACCGCAGTGTCGAAGCCTTCCCCGCGCAGCACGATGGTGAGCATCTCGGCCAGCGACGGGTCGTCATCGACGACCAGAATCCTCTGCCTCATGGTGACCATGGTGTCATCGAAACGCGACAAATCGCGGGTACGACGCGGGGGTGTCGCCCACAGCGCGCCGATCAGCCCGCCAGCAGCGACTCGGCCAGCGCGGCGGGGTCGACGTCCGGGCCGGCGACGGTCCACCGGCCGGCCCAGTCGGCGGCCGCCAGTGCCGCGTAGAGCGCCCCGGTGCGGTGCTGCAGCCCCGCGTCGCGTTCGTAGGCGTCACGCACCCGGTCGGCCTCGGTCGCCTCGCGGTGCCGGGCCCGCTCGGCGGCCAGTTCGGTGGGTACGGCGAGCAGGATCTGCCAGTCCGGCCGCGGCAGTGCCAGCCGGTCGAACTCCAGCGCGCGCACCCATTCGACGACCTCGCCGTCGGCGCCCTGGTGCAGGCGCGCGGCGCTGTAGGCGGCGTTGGAGGCGACGTACCGGTCCAGCAGCACGACGTCGTGGCCGGCCAGCAACCCGGCGATCTCGTCGCGGGCGGCGGCCCGGTCCAGCGCGAACAGCACCGCCATCGCGTAGACGCTGTCCGCCAGGTCGCCGTGCCCGCCGCGCAGCGCCTCGGCGGCCAGGTCGGCGGTCACCGACCGGCCGTAGCGCGGGAAGGCCAGGCCGGCGACGGTGCGCCCGCGGCTCTCGAACTCCCGGCGCAGCGCCTCGGTCAGCGTGCGTTTGCCGGAACCGTCGACACCCTCGATCGCGATGAGCACCCCCGCAGCGTAATTGGTGCGCCGGAGCCCCGGGATCGGCGCTTAGGCTGCCGTTGGCGCGGCACCGCCGACCTGGAGGGGGATCGAATGAACGAACCGGGTGCGGCCACGGCCGAACCGAACCTCGCGGTGGCGGTGTGGCGGCGCTACCGGCGTGACCTGGTCGCCGCAGCCCTCGTGCTGGTGGTGCCGGTGTCGCTCACCGTGCAGCCGCGGCTGCTGTCGGCGTTGCCGATGCCGGCCGTGCTGGCGATCGCGCCCGGCACGCTGTGGCTGTCGTGGACCGCGGTGCGGCACGTCTATCTCTGGGCGCGCACCGACGCCCCCGACCGGGTTCGGACGGCCGCGGCGCTGGCGGTGTGGGTCCCGCTGCTGTTCGGCGGGTCGGCGGCCGCGCTGGCGTCGCCGTCGGACCTGCGGTTCTTCGTCTGGCTGTTCTTCTACCCCACCGCGCTGCTTTTCATCGGCGTGGCCGTGGTGCTGTTCACGCTGGCCGGGCGGACGATCGAGTACCCGAAACCGGTCCGGACGGTGCGCTGGGTGCGGCTGGCGGCCGCGGTGCTCGGCGTCGCGGCGGCCTGGTTCGCCGGGCTGCGGCTCGGTTACGCCGACGGCCCCGCGTTCGGCAGCTGGTTGTCCGGCCGGTACCTGTACAACGTGTCCCCGACCAGTGCGATGTTCCACTGGGCCGCGCCCCTGACCGGTGTCTGCGGCGCCTACTTCGGCCTGCGCCGGGCCGGCGAGGGCGCGACGGTGCCGGGCCGGGTGGTGTGGTGGCTGGTGCTGTGGGTGGTGTTCGGCGCGGCGCTGAACGTCAACGCCGAGGCCGCCCGGCACTGGCTGTTCGGCTGACCCGGCAGTCCGGAACACCGGCCGGAGTACGGTTTTCGGCCCACGGCCGACGGGACTGCGGACGGATCGAGCGGAATCCGATCCGTCCGCAGTCCCGGTCGCGGCTCAGTAGCGGTAGTGCTCGGGCTTGTACGGGCCCTCGACGTCGACGCCGATGTACTCCGCCTGCTCCTTGGTGAGCTTGGTGAGCTTGCCGCCGAGCGCCTCGACGTGGATGCGGGCGACCTTCTCGTCGAGCTTCTTGGGCAGCCGGTAGACGGCGTTGTCGTACTCGTCGTGCTTGGTCCACAGCTCGATCTGGGCGATCACCTGGTTGGAGAAGCTGTTGCTCATCACGAACGAGGGGTGCCCGGTGGCGTTGCCCAGGTTCAGCAGTCGGCCCTCGGAGAGCACGATGATCGACTTGCCGTTCTCGAAGGTCCACAGGTCGACCTGCGGCTTGATGTTGGTCTTCGTCGCCCCCGACCGCTCGAGGCCGGCCATGTCGATCTCGTTGTCGAAGTGGCCGATGTTGCCCAGGATCGCCTGGTGCTTCATCCGGCGCATGTGGTCGACGGTGATGATGTCCTTGTTGCCGGTCGCGGTGATGACGATGTCGGCGTCCTCGATGGCGTCCTCGACGGTGACCACGTCGAAGCCGTCCATCAGCGCCTGCAGCGCGTTGATCGGGTCGATCTCGGTGACCTGCACCCGGGCGCCCTGGCCGGCCAGCGACTCCGCGCAGCCCTTGCCCACGTCGCCGTACCCGCAGACCAGGGCCTTCTTGCCGCCGATCAGCACGTCGGTGCCCCGGTTGATGCCGTCGATCAGCGAGTGGCGGGTGCCGTACTTGTTGTCGAACTTACTCTTGGTGACCGAGTCGTTGACGTTGATCGCCGGGAAGGGCAGCTCACCGGCGGCCTCGAACTGGTACAGGCGCAGCACGCCGGTGGTGGTCTCCTCGGTGACGCCGCGCACCGACTGGGCGATCCGGGTCCACTTGTTCTTGTCGGTCTCGAAGGTCCGGCGCAGGGTGGCCAGGAAGATCTTCCACTCGGCCGGGTCGTCCTCCTCCGCCGGCGGGACCACGCCCTGCTTCTCGTACTGGGCGCCGCGCAGCACCATCATGGTGGCGTCGCCGCCGTCGTCGAGGATCATGTTGGCCGGCTCGTCGGGCCAGGTCAGCGCCTGTTCGGCGGCCCACCAGTACTCCTCGAGGGTCTCGCCCTTCCAGGCGAACACCGACACGCCCCTGGGCTCCTCCGGGGTGCCGTGCGGCCCCACCACCACCGCCGCGGCGGCGTGGTCCTGGGTGGAGAAGATGTTGCACGAGGCCCAGCGCACCTGCGCACCGAGTTCGACGAGGGTCTCGATCAGCACCGCGGTCTGCACGGTCATGTGCAGCGAGCCGGAGATCCGGGCGCCCTTGAGCGGCTTGACGTCGGCGTACTCGCGCCGCAGTGCCATGAGCCCCGGCATCTCGTGCTCGGCGAGCCGGATCTCCTTGCGGCCGAACTCGGCCAACGACAGGTCGGCCACCTTGTAGTCGATGCCATTGCGGCGATCGGCGGTCAGCGTCATGTGATTCCTTCTCGTACGCGCGTCGGGAATTCGGTTAGCTCGGCTTACCTAGCTCGGCTTACCATAGCCCTTTCGGGCCCGCCGCCGTGCTCAGGGCCGGTCGATCACACCGTAACGCTCGGCGAACGGGGTCATCAGCCGCGCCAGATCGGCGGCCACGTCGTGATCGGCCTCCGGCGGCATCGACACGTAGCTCATCGCCAGCCGCACGATGGCGCGGGCGAGCACCCCGGCGTCCTCCTCGCCGGCCCGCACCCAGCTGTGCATGAACGCCTCGGTGAGCCGGCGCGAGCAGTGCGTGATGATCGGCCCGGAGTCGGTGGTGATCAGCTGCAGCAGATCGGGTTTGGCGGTGCCGTTGAGCAGCGAGATCACCAGCGGGTCGGCGGCCGACTCGGTGAAGAAGGCGCGGAACCCCTGTAGGAAGGCGGCGTAGATGTCGCCCTCGTTGTCGGCGATGGCCTCGTCGACCTCGTCGACGAGGCGGTCGGCGAGGCGCAGCGCATAGCCCTGGGCCAGGCCCTGCCGGGAGCCGAACTCGTTGTAGATGGTCTGCCGGCTCACCCCGGCCGCGCGGGCGACGTCGGCCAGCGTGATCGCCGACCAGTCGCGGGTCAGCAGCAGCTCCCGCATGCCGTCGAGGATGGAGTCGCGCAACAGCACCCGCGACGCCTCCGCGTACGGGACGCGGGCGGGCGTGCGGGTGCTGCGCGGTCGGGCCACAAGCCGAAGACTAACCGGTCCGGCCCCGGGTCAGCGCTGCGGACTCAGCGCGGCGCCACCTCGACCATGCAGAAGTCCGCCTTGGCCGCGCCGCAGTCCGGGCAGCGCCAGTCGTCGGGAATGTCCGCCCAGCGGGTGCCCGGCGCGATGCCCTCCTCCGGCCAGCCCAGCGCCTCGTCGTACTCGAAGCCGCACTGCACGCACACGTAGCGTTTGTAGTCGCCGCTCATCGCGACACCTCCACCGGTTCGAAGTCGATCTTCTCCCGCACCCCGCAGTCCGGGCAGCACCAGTCGTCGGGCACCCGATCCCAGCTGGTGCCGGCCGGAAAGCCTTCCCGCGGCGCGCCTTTGGCCTCGTCGTAGACGTAGTCGCAGACCGGGCAGCGATAGGCGCTCATCGGGCCGTCACCCCGTAGCGGGCCAGGATCCGCTCCCGCTTGCGCGGCGCGATGTTCGCGCGGGTGATGTCGCCGTCGTAGTGCTCGAGCACCCGGTGGTCCATCACCCGCCGCCACAGCGCCGGGACGTAGGTCAGCGCGATCATCGTGGCGTAGCCGCTGGGCAGGTTCGGCGCGCCGTCCATGCTGCGTAGCGTCTGGTAGCGCCGGGTCGGGTTGGCGTGGTGGTCGCTGTGCCGCTGCAGGTGGAACAGGAAGATGTTGGTGACCAGGTGGTCGGAGTTCCAGCTGTGCGCCGGGGTGCAGCGCTCGTAGCGGCCGCCGGCGGTCTTCTGCCGCAGCAGCCCGTAGTGCTCCAGGTAGTTGACGGTCTCCAGCAGCACGATCCCGTAGACCGCCTGCCCGACCAGGTAGATCAGTACCGCCGGGCCGAACGCGGCGACCAGCGCACCCCACAGCACCACCGACATCGCCCAGGCGTTGAGCACGTCGTTGCTCGGGTGCCAGACCGGCTTGCCGACCCGTTCGAGCCGCTGGGCCTCCAGCCGCCAGGCCGAGCGCAGGCTGCCCCAGATGGTGCGGGGCAGGAAGGCCCACAGCGTCTCGCCGAACCGGGCCGACGCCGGGTCCTCGGGGGTGGCGACCCGCACGTGGTGGCCGCGGTTGTGCTCGATGTAGAAGTGTCCGTAGCAGGTCTGGGCCAGCACGATCTTGGACAGCCAGCGCTCCACCGACTCCTTCTTGTGGCCCAGTTCGTGGGCGGTGTTGATGGCCACCCCGCCCAGCACCCCGACCGACAGCACCAGGCCGACCTTGCCGATCCAGCCCAGCCCGCCGGTGTAGCCGAGCCAGCTCAGGTCGGCGGCGGTGAACAGATAGGCGCCGACGACCAGGGTGACGAACTGGAACGGGATGAACGCGTACAGCACCCGGCGGTAGTAGGGGTCGCGCTCGAGCTGCTCCATCACCTCCTCCGGCGGGTTCTGCCCGTCCGGACCGAACTTCAGGTCCAGCGCCGGCAGCAGCACGTAGAGCAGGAACGGCCCGATCCAGAACAGCGCCTGCGAGGCGGTCTGCCAGCCGGCCCGGTTCAGCAGCCACACCACGGGCAGCACGGCGAGCACCGCGGTGGGGGCGACCAGTCCGAACAGCCAGAGGTAGCGCTTGCGGTCCCGCCACTGCGCGGTGCGGGGCTCGGGGATCTCGGTGGTGGTCACTGTGCCTCCCAACGTGAACGCTGTCCATTTGACTCTAGGACGCAATTTGTCGGTTGTCTAGACATACAGCATCGATTTGTAAAACTCCGCAGGCGCGCGTGTCGCCGCGTTCGTCGAGTGGTCCCGTCAGGAAGCGAGCGCTCGCGGCGCGGTCAGGCGGACCGCCCCAGCAGCGAGTGCCGGCGGCCGTAGCCGAGGTAGACGACCACGCCGATGAGCATCCAGATGCCGAACCGGATCCAGGTCAGGCCGGTCAGGTTCAGCATCAGCCACAGGCAGGCCAGGATCGACAGCACCGGCAGCAGCGGCACCAGCGGCGCCCGGAACCCGCGCGGCAGGTCGGGGCGGGTGCGGCGCAGCACGATCACCCCGCCCGAGACGAGCACGAAGGCGAACAGCGTGCCGATGTTGACCATCTCCTCCAGCCGCTCGACGGGGAACACCGAGGCGGCCAGCGCCACCAGCACGCCGACGATGACCGTGCTCCGCACCGGGGTGCCGCGGGGGCCGGTCCGGGCCAGCCCGCGGGGCAGCAGCCCGTCGCGCGCCATGGCGAACACCACCCGGGTCTGGCCCAGCACCAGCACGGTCACCACGGTGGTCAGCCCGGCCAGGGCGCCGATGGAGATCACCTTGGCCGCCCAGTGCACCCCGTTGGCGGCGAACGCCGTGGCCAGGTTGGGCGATTCGGCGTCGCGCAGCTCGGTGTAGGGCACCATGCCGGTGAGCACCAGCGCGACCGCGACGTAGAGCACGGTGACGATCACCAGCGAGCTGATGATGCCGCGCGCGACGTCGCGCTGCGGGTTGCGGGTCTCCTCGGCGGTGGTGGCGACGATGTCGAAGCCGATGAAGGCGAAGAACACGATGGACGCGCCGGCCAGCAGCCCGTACCAGCCGTAGTGACTGCCCTCGGCGCCGGTCAGCAGCGAGAACAGCGACTGCTCGGCCCCGCTGCCGGACACCCCGGCCGGCTCGGCCGGCGGCAGGAACGGCGAGTAGTTGGCCGCCTTGATGTAGAACGCGCCGACCACGACCACCAGCAGCACCACCCCCACCTTGACCGCGGTGACGGCTAGGCTGAAGTTAGCCGACAGCTTGGTGCCCACCGACAGCAGCACGGTCACCACGGCGATGATCAGCAGCGCTCCCCAGTCCACCGAAAGCACACCGAATTGCGCTGTGCCACCGCCGAATTCGAACACCGTGCCGCGATAGCTGGACCAGCCCTTGGCCACCACCGCGGCGGCCACGGCGAACTCCAGGATCAGATCCCAGCCGATGATCCAGGCGACGAACTCACCGAAGATGGCGTAGGAGAACGTGTAGGCACTGCCGGCCACCGGCACGGTGGAGGCGAACTCGGCGTAGCACAGCGCGGCCAGCCCGCAGGTGACCGCGGCGATGACGAACGCCACCGAGATGGCCGGCCCGGTGAGCCGGCCCGCGGTGCTGGCGGTGACGGTGAAGATGCCGGCGCCGATGACCACCGACACCCCGAAGACCGTCAGATCCCACCAGTTCAGGGTCTTGCGCAGCCGGGTCTCCGGTGCGTCGGTCTCGGCGATCGACTGCTCCACCGACTTGGTCCGCCATCTGCCGGACATCGCATTCCCCCCACCTCGGGATCAGGCCGCAAATCTACCCAGTTCCCGGCACGGTTCGGGCCGAGTTGCTCGTTCAGATGCCGACGGTGACCCGGAACAGCGTGGTCGGTTCGTGCGCGGTCAGCCGGATCGGGCCGTCGTCGGCGGCCACCCAGGCCGCCGCGCCGCGGGCCAGCGACACCTCGTCGGCCTTGGCGCACACGGTGACCCGCCCCTCGGTACACAGCAGCACCTGCGGGCCGTCGTGCCGGGCCGGGGCGTCGATCTCGTGGCCGACCCGCGGCCCGTCGACGCGCAGCACCGACACGGCGAACTCCGCCGCCGGTGTGTCGTAGACCAGCTCCATTGGATCCGAAGCCGATTCGGGTTTGATCCCGGGCTCGCAGGTGGGCGTGAAATCCAGCACCCGCAGCAGTTCCGGGACGTCGACGTGCTTGGGGGTCAGCCCGCCGCGCAGCACGTTGTCGGAGTTGGCCATCACCTCGACGCCGATGCCGTGCAGATAGGCGTGCAGGTTGCCGGCCGGCAGGTAGATCGCCTCGCCCGGGGCCAGGCTGATCCGGTTGAGCAGCAGCGCGGCCAGCACACCGGCATCGCCCGGGTAGCGCTCCCCGAGCTCCAGCGCGGTCTTCATCTCGGCCGCGAATTCGGTTTCGCCGGAACGGATGTAGTTGACCGCACCCTCGAGCACGGCCGGGATCAGCGCGTCCAGGTCAGGCTGCGGCGCGGTGATCCAGGTGGTGAACAGGGTGCGCAGCCCGTCGGCGTCCGGCTGGCCGACCAGCAGGTTCAGGTAGGGATCCAGCTCCGGCACCGACAGCGCCCGCAGCAGCTCGATGGTGCGCGCCACCGGCCGGAACCCGGCCAGCGCCTCGAACGGCCCGAGGGCCACCAGCAGCTCCGGCTTGTGGCTGCGGTCGCGGTAGTTGCGGGTCGGCGCCGAGACCGGGATGCCGAGCTGCTCCTCCCGGTCGAAGCCCTGTTCGGCCTGTTCGGCGCTCGGGTGGGCCTGCAACGACAGCGGTTCGTCGGCGGCCAGCACCTTGACCAGGAACGGCAGCCGGTCGCCGAACCGGGCCCGGCTGGCGGCACCGAGCTGGCCCTCCGGGTCCTCGGTGATCACCTCGAGCAGCGACCGCTCGCCGTCGGCGGTCTGCAGGTGGGCCGGGTCACCCGGGTGCGCGCCGAACCACAGTTCGGCCTCCGGATGCACCGTGGGAGCACGTCTTCCGGTGAACTCGGCGATGGCGGTACGCGAACCCCACGCGTAGGTCCGCACCGCGCCGCGTAACAGGTGCACGTGTCTAACCTCGAACCAATCGCAGGTACACGGCCGTCATCTCCAGCCGGACGGCCAACGTTGCCAGTTGTCGCTCGATCCGCCCGGCGCCGGACGCGGGCTCGGCGGCGACGTCGGGCACGTCCTGTGCCCCGAGGACGTCGATGTCGTCGAACCCCTCGACCCGCGCCGAGACGACCGGCCGCTCCTCCTCGGTGCTCAGCACGAACGCCCGCACCCGCTGCGGCAGCGGCCCGTCGATCTGCTCGTCGTGGAAGATCGACGCCGCCCCGCCCGGGGCGGCCCCCATCCCGGTGCGCAGCGCCACCATCACGTCGACCAGCCCGGCCGCGGCGACCGCGGTGTGCGCGATGCGCAGCATGACCGCCGCGCCGTGGCGGGCCAGCGCCAGGGTGGCGGCGTTGTCGCCGGCCAGCACCACCGCGCGTCCGCTCATCCGGTCGGCCAGGGTCTTGGCGGGATTGGTGAACAGCTCCCGGCCCACGCTGTTGCGCAGCGTCTCGGCGTCGAGCTCGTCGGCCAGCGCGGCCAGGTCGGTGTGCAGGCCGACGCCGACCGTCTGCAGCACCGCCAGGCCGGCGGCCAGGTAGCGGATGAAGCCGAAGTCGTCGGACACCCGCAGCCGGGGCGCGAGGGCGACCGCCCGGCCCGCGGTGGCGTCGCGCAGCGGCCCCTCGTACGGGGCGGCGACGATCACCCGCGCACCCCGGCGCACCGCGGCCGCGGCCGCCCCCACCAGCGCCGGGTCACCGGGGTCGTCACCGGCGACCACCATCACGTCCAGCGCCCCGAGCCAGGGCGGCAGCTGGGCCGCCGGCACGATCGGCGCGGCCAGCGCGCCGCCCAGGGCGGCGGCCAGCGTCAGCCCGGCGGCCTCGGCCGGGCCCCGGCCGGCGAGCCAGACCACGGTGCGCGGCGGTCGATCGGCGCGCACCGGTTCCAGCTCGCCCTCGTCCAATGCCGCCGCGGTGGCCCGCACCTGCGCACCGGCCATCGACGCCGACCAGAGCAGCCCCTGCCGGTCGGCGGCCTGCAGGCCCTCGGTGTCGTCGAGGTCCACCACAGCGGCGGCGCTCACGGCACGCCCTCGCTCACCGCGGCGATCCGCGCACCGACCTGCTCGACGATGTCGTCGACGATCTCGCGGGTGCGCGCCTCGACATTGAGCCGCAGCAGCGGCTCGGTGTTGGAGCTGCGCAGGTTGAACCAGGTGCCGTCGCCGAGGTCGACCGTCACCCCGTCGAGGTGGTCGAGGGACTGGATGCGGCCGGCGAAGTGCCTGAGCACCTCGTCCACACAGGCGCGGGCGTCGGCGACGGTGAAGTTGATCTCGCCGGAGGCCTCGTAGCGCTGGTAGTCGGCCATCAGTTCGGACAGCGGCCGGTCCTGCTCGCCGAGCGCGGCCAGCACGTGCAGCGCCGCGAGCATCCCGGAGTCGGCGCCCCAGAAGTCGCGGAAGTAGTAGTGCGCCGAGTGCTCCCCGCCGAAGATGGCGCCGGTCTCGGCCATCAGCGCCTTGATGAACGAATGCCCGACCCGCGAGCGCACCGGCGTCCCGCCCCGTTCGGCGATCAGCTCCGGCACCGCGCGCGAGGTGATCAGGTTGTGGATCACCGTGGCACCGATCTCCCGGTTCAGTTCGCGGGCGGCGACCAGGGCGGTCACCGCCGACGGGGACACCGGGTTCCCCCGCTCGTCGACGACGAAACACCGGTCGGCGTCGCCGTCGAAGGCCAGGCCGATGTCCGCGCCGGTGGACACCACGTAGGACTGCAGGTCGACCAGGTTGGCCGGGTCCAGCGGGTTGGCCTCGTGGTTCGGGAAGGTGCCGTCGAGCTCGAAGTACAACGGCTCCAGCGTGATCGACGGGATCGGCCCGAGCACCGCGGGTGCGGTGTGCCCGGCCATGCCGTTGCCGGCGTCGACGGCCACCCGCAGCGGCCGCAGCCCGTCGAGCTCGACCAGCGAGCGCAGGAACCGGCCGTAGTCGTCGAGCACGTCGCGGTCGACGATCCGGCCGGGGGCGCCGTCGTAGCCGGGCACGCCGGCGATCAGTTCGGCGCTGATGGTGGCCAGCCCGGTGTCGCGGCCGACCGGCTTGGCGCCGGCCTGGCACAGCTTGATGCCGTTGTAGGCGGCCGGGTTGTGGCTGGCGGTGAACATCGCGCCGGGGCAGTTCAGGAAGCCGGAGGCGAAGTAGAGCTGGTCGGTCGAGGACAGCCCGATGCGCACCACGTCGAGGCCCTGGGCGGTCACGCCGCGGGCGAACGCCTCGGCCAGGGCCGGCGAGCTGGTGCGCATGTCGTGGCCGACGACGATGCGGCCGCCGTCGCCGTCGGTCGCCTCGGCACGGACCAGCCGGGCGAAGGCGGCGCCGACGTCGGCGACGAACTCCTCGGTGATCTCCTCACCGACCAGACCGCGCACGTCGTATGCCTTGATGACACGGTGTACAGCCTCGGCAGGCCAGGACATAGAGCTCCTCGTGGACGGATGGTCTTGGCGTCAGCCTAGCCGCCCCGGGGATGCCGCACTGCCGCTACTCCGGCGGGTCGGGCAGCACCCGCAGATGACCGCGCCGGCGGCCGGTCTGGGCCGGCGGGCTGAGCACCGCTCGGCCGGCCGTGCCGGCGACCGGGCCGTTGGTCAGGGGGTCGGAGAACCCGGCGACCACGCCGCCGGCCAGCGGCCGGGGGCGGTCCGGGTGCTCGCGCACGGCGTCGGCGAGCGCCACCAGATCGTCCTCGTCGGGGTTCGTCGGCAGCGGTCCGGCATGCCGCACCAGCTCCCAGCCACGCGGCGCGGTGATCCGGCTGGCATGGTCCACACACAGGTCCCAGGAATGCGGCTCCGGTACGGTCGCCAGCGGGCCGACGACTGCCGTCGAGTCGGAGTAGACGAAGGTCAGCGTCGCGACCGCATAGTGTGGACACCCGGGCCGGCAGCAGCGACGGGGAGTTTTCACGCGCATGAGGCTATCGCGGCCGCCCGCCGGGCGCCGACGGACACGCGCGGCCCCGGGGCGTCGATAGCTAACCGTTACGATCGGCGCGTGGCCCATCGGGAACTACGGGGAGTGCGTCGCGGTCGCCGCGAGATCCGCGGACCGCTGATCCCCCCGACCATGCCGGGCTGGCGCACCCGCGCCGAGCGCTTCGACATGGCGGTGCTGGAGGCCTACGAGCCGATCGAGCGGCGGTGGCGGGAGCGGCTGACGGGGCTGGACGTGGCGGTGGACGAGATCCCGCGGATCTCGCCGCGCGATCCGGAGACGGTGCACTGGCCGCCGGAGGTGGTGGCCGACGGGCCGGTGCCGCTGGCGCGGCTCATCCCGGCCGGGGTGGATGTCCGGGGCAACCCGACGCGGGCCCGGATCGTGTTGTTCCGCAAGCCCATCGAGCGGCGGGCCAAGGACTCCGCCGAGCTCGCCGAGCTGTTGCACGAGATTCTGGTGGCGCAGGTGGCCACCTATCTGGGGGTCGAGCCGCAGGTGATCGACCCGAGCTACGACGAGGACTGACCGGGCAGCGACCGCCCGGACCAAAGACGCCCGCCGCGGGTCGCGGCGGGCGTCAGCTGATGCCTCGCTTGAGGCGTCGCCGTTCCCGCTCGGACAATCCCCCCCAGATGCCGAACCGCTCGTCGTTGGCGAGGGCGTACTCCAGGCAGGCGTCCCGCACCTCGCAGCCCATGCAGATCCGCTTGGCCTCGCGGGTGGATCCGCCCTTCTCCGGGAAGAAGGCCTCCGGATCGGTCTGGGCGCACAACGCGCGCTCCTGCCACTGTTCGTCGGTGGCCGCACCGCCGATGGCGAAGTCGTCCGACACCACACTCAATTTCGGTCGGCCGAGCGTCAACGGCACCGCCTCGGTCTTGACACGTGTCTGCGGCACCGCGTCGCCGAGCATTCGGCTGCCGAATCCTGCCGCACGATCGAAATCGCCGCTCCCATAAGCCATGTTCCGCCTCCTCACCTGGTCTCAAGATCCCCCAACGGAGCCCCACTATTTTTGATGTGCGGCCATATCAATTCGAACAAGTGATCGAATCTCGGTCTGCGACACCGGAAGCGGTCGACGAACCGGAAATGACACTGGTGTGATTACACACGTGTGAGCTGTTCCGGTCAAGCGGTTGAACAGGAATTCATACCATCCCGTGATCACTTTTCGGCGTGTCGCGATCCCGGCGTGTCCGCTCGGTGACCGCGGTGCCACCTTCGCCGCGCCGACCGCATAGGGTCGGCAGATGTGAAGGTCACAGTTCTAGTCGGTGGCGTCGGTGGTGCCCGCTTCCTGCTCGGTGTGCAGCACCTCCTCCGGTTGGGTCAGTTCGGTTCCGGGTCGGCCGGGCAGGACGAGCTGACCGCGATCGTCAACGTCGGCGACGACGCGTGGATGTTCGGCGTGCGCATCTGCCCGGATCTCGACACCTGTATGTACACCCTAGGGGGTGCGGTCGATCCCGAGCGCGGGTGGGGGCACCGCAACGAAACCTGGCATGCCAAAGAGGAACTCGCCGCCTACGGGGTGCAGCCGGACTGGTTCGGGCTGGGCGACCGCGACCTGGCCACGCACCTGGTGCGGACCCAGCTGCTGCGGGCCGGCTACCCGCTGTCGCAGGTGACCGAGGCACTGTGCAAACGCTGGTCGCCGGGGGCCCGGTTGCTGCCGGCCAGCGACGACCGCTGCGAGACCCACGTGGTGATCACCGACCCCGACGACGGGTCCCGGCGGGCGATCCACTTCCAGGAGTGGTGGGTGCGCCACCGGGCCAAGGTGCCCACCCACAGCTTCGCGTTCATCGGGGCCGAGCAGGCCACCGCCGGCCCCGGGGTGACCGAGGCCATCGCCTCGGCCGACGTCGTGCTCGTCGCGCCGTCCAACCCGGTGGTCAGCATCGGCGCGATCCTGGCCGTCCCGGGCATCCGGGCCGCCTTGCGCACCACGCCGGCACCGGTCATCGGCTACTCCCCCATCGTCGGAGCAAAACCGTTGCGCGGCATGGCCGATGTCTGCCTGTCGGTGATCGGCGTCGCAGCCACCGCCGAAGCAGTGGGGCGTCACTACGGCGCGCGCAGCGGCACCGGCATCCTGGACGGCTGGCTGGTCCACGAGGGCGACACCGCGCAGATCGACGGGGTGCAGGTGCGCGCGGTGCCGCTGCTGATGACCGACCCGGCCGCCACCGCCGAGATGGTGCGGGCCGGGCTGGAGCTGGCCGGCCTCGGCGAGGGACTGCCGCGATGACCGGGCCGGTCGATCACGGCACCGCCGCGGCCGTCGAGCTGCTGCCGGTGACCGGACTGCCCGAGTTCCGGCCCGGCGACGACCTGGCCGCGGCCATCGCGGCCGCCGCGCCCTGGCTGCGCGACGACGACGTCGTGGTGGTGACCAGCAAAGTGGTGTCCAAGTGCGAGGGCCGGATCGTGCCCGCCCCCACCGACCCCGAGGAGCGCGATGCGCTGCGCCGCAGGCTCGTCGACGCCGAGGCGGTCCGGGTGCTGGCGCGCAAGGGCCGCACGCTGATCACCGAGAACGCCATCGGGCTGGTGCAGGCCGCGGCCGGGGTGGACGGCTCCAACGTCGACTCCGGTGAGCTGGCGCTGCTGCCGCGGGATCCGGACCGCAGCGCCGCCGCGCTGCGCGCCGGGCTGCGGGAGCGGCTCGGGGTGACCGTCGGGGTGGTGATCACCGACACCATGGGCCGGGCCTGGCGCTCCGGGCAGACCGACGTGGCCATCGGCGCGGCCGGCATCACGGTGCTGCACGGCTACGCCGGCGCCCGCGACCGGCACGGCAACGAGCTGTTCGTCACCGAGGTGGCCGTCGCCGACGAGATCGCCGCCGCCGCCGACCTGGTGAAGGGCAAGCTGACCGCCGTTCCGGTCGCAGTGGTGCGCGGAATGAAATTGCACGACAACGGTTCCTGCGCACACGACCTGGTACGCGCGGGCACCGAGGACCTGTTCTGGCTGGGCACCGCCGAGGCGATCGAACTGGGCCGCGCCCAGGCGGTGCTGATGCGCCGGTCGGTGCGGCGGTTCGCCCCGCAACCGGTGGATCCGGAGCTGATCGAGACCGCGGTCGGCGAGGCGCTCACCGCGCCCGCACCGCATCACACCCGGCCGGTGCGGTTCGTGTGGGTGCGCGACCGCGACCGGCGTACTCGGCTGCTGGACCGGATGCAGCAGCGCTGGCGCGACGACCTGCGCCGCGACGGGATGCCCGAGGACGCCGTCGAACGCCGGGTTGCTCGTGGCCGGATCCTTTACGACGCACCGGAATTGATCATCCCCATGCTGACCGCCGACGGTGCGCACCGATACCCGGACGAACGGCGCACCGCCGCCGAACAGACCATGTTCACCGTGGCCGGCGGCGCGGCGGTGCAGGCCCTGCTGGTGGCGCTCGCCGCGCGCGGGGTCGGCAGCTGCTGGGTGGGCTCGACGATCTTCGCCCCGGAACCGGTGCGCACCGAACTCGACCTGCCACAGGATTGGAAACCGTTGGGCGCCATTGCGATCGGCTATCCCGAGGAACCGCTCGAGCCGCGTCCGGCCGCCGCCACCGACGGACTGCTGGTGCGGCGATGAGCGATCCGCTGCACGCCTCGGCGGTCGCGCTGCTGTCCGACTGGCAGGCCCCCGACCCGGCCCGGGACACGCTGCGGCACGCGGTGCTGGCCTTCCTCGCGGCCCGGCCGGACGCCTGCCGGCGCGAGTGCGCCCCCGGGCACATCACCGCCTCGGCGCTGGTGCTCGACCACACCGGCACCCGCGCGCTGCTGACCCTGCACCCGCGCATCGGGCGCTGGGTGCAGCTCGGCGGGCACTGCGAACCGGGCGACGCCGACGTGACCGCGGCCGCGCTGCGGGAAGCCACCGAGGAGTCCGGGATCGACGGCCTGACCGTCACCGGCGGGCTGGCCGGGCTGCACGTGCACCCGATCACCTGCTCGCTGGGCGTGCCGACCCGCCACCTCGATCTGCAGTTCGTGGTGCGCGCCCCGCGGGGCGCGACGATCCGGCGCAGCGACGAGTCGCTGGACCTGCGCTGGTGGCCGCTGGACGCGGTGCCGGACCCCGACCCGGGGCTGGCCCAGCTGATCACCGCCGCCGTGCGGCGTTGACTGCCCGAGCCGCCGTGCGGCGTTGACTGCCCGAGCCGCCGTGCGGTGGGGCTAGACGTCGGTGGAGAAGCGGATCCCGCCGTCGGGGATGGACACCCCCGGCCACACCCGCGCCCCGCGCAGCAGCTCGCAGCGGGCGCCGATGTCGGCGCCGTCGCCGATCACCCCGTCGCGGATGAGCGCCCGCGGGCCGATCCGCGCGCCGAAGCCGATGATCGAGCGCTCGATGACCGAGCCGGCCTCCACCCGCACCCCGTCGAAGATCACCGCGCCGTCCAGCCGCACCCCGGGCCCGATCTCCGCGCCCCGGCCCACGACCGTGCCGCCGATCAGCACCGCACCGGGCGCGATCGCCGCCCCGTCGTGCACCAGCGACTCACCGCGCTGCGAACCCAGCGCCGGGGACGGCGCGATGCCGCGCACCAGGTCGGCCGAGCCGCGCACGAAGTCCTCCGGGGTGCCCATGTCGCGCCAGTAGCTGGTGTCGACGTAGCCGCAGATGCGCAGCCCGTCGGACAGCAGATTCGGGAACACCTCGCGCTCCACCGACACCGGGCGCCCGCGCGGGATGCGGTCGATCACCTCACGCTTGAACACGTAGCAGCCGGCGTTGATCTGGTCGGTGGGCGGGTCCTGGGTCTTCTCCAGGAACGCGGTGACCAGGCCCTCGGCGTCGGTGGGCACGCAGCCGAACGCCCGCGGGTCGCCGACCCGCACCAGGTGCAGGGTCAGGTCGGCGTTCTGGTCCTCGTGGCTCTGCAACAGCGCACGCAGGTCGACCCCGGACAGCACGTCGCCGTTGAACACCATCACGGTGTCGTGCCGCAGTTTGGGCGCCACGTTCGCGATCGCGCCGCCGGTGCCCAGCGGCTCGGTCTCGGTGACGTAGTCGATCTGCAGGCCGAGCTTGGAGCCGTCACCGAACTCCGCCTCGAAGACGTGCGCCTTGTAGGAGGTGCCGAGCACGACATGCTCGATGCCGGCCTCGGCGATCCGGGACAACAAGTGGGTCAGGAACGGCACCCCGGCCGTGGGCAGCATCGGCTTCGGCGCGGACAGGGTGAGCGGCCGGAGCCTGGTCCCCTGCCCGCCCACCAGCACCACGGCGTCGACCTGCGCAGGGTTGACCATGGCTATCGGCGTCCTTTCTGCTGATCCCGCCTGGACTGACGGACCACCAGGCTGGAACGCGCGGACAGCGCAGCCCTGATCGTCCACCGCAGCGGGGACTGCCACCAGTGCGGATATCGGTCGGCCAGGAAAGTGTAGGTGCTGCGGTGATGGGCGACCAAGTTCCGGGCCGGGTCGCGGCCGGTGGAATGGCCCTTGTGGTGCAGCACCTCGGCCGAGGGCACGTAGACGTTCTGCCAGCCGGCCCGGCCGAGCCGGTCGCCGAGGTCGACGTCCTCCATGTACATGAAGTAGCGCTCGTCGAACCCGCGCACGTCGTCGAAGGCGGCCTTGCGCAGCAGCAGGCAGGACCCGGACAGCCAGCCGACGCAGCGCTCGGTGGGTTCCTGGCGTTCCTGCCGGTAGGCGGCCGACCACGGGTTGGACGGCCAGAACGGGCCGACCACCGCGTGCATCCCGCCGCGGATCAGGCTGGGCTGCAGCCGCGCCGACGGGTAGACCGACCCGTCCGGGTCGCGGATGAGCGGGCCGAGCGCGCCGGCCCGCGGCCACCGGTTGGCGGCCTCGAGCAGGATGTCGATGGAGCGCGGACCCCACTGCACGTCGGGGTTGGCGACGATGAAGAAGTCGGCGCCGTCGGCCCCGTCGACGTACTCGGCCACCGCCCGGTTGATCGCCGTGCCGTACCCGAGGTTGGCACCGGTGCGCAGCAGCCGCACGTTGTCGTAGCGCTCCAGCGCCTCCTCCGGGGCGCCGTCGGTGGAGCCGTTGTCGGCCATCACCACCGTCACCGGCCGCTCGGTGGCGTGCGACAGCGACGCCAGGAACCGGTGCAGGTGCGGCCCCGGCGAATACGTCACCGTCAGCACGAACAACTCGTCGCTCACCGAGCCGTCCCCACTGCCGTTCCCGCTTCGCCGTTCACGGCGTAGAGGGTAGCGGTCCGGCGCCGAGCGCCTCCGCGAGCGCGGCCCGCCACGGCCGCAACGGGGTCAGCCCGGCCCGTGCCGAGCCCGCCATGGACAGCGCGGAGTAGGCCGGGCGGGGCGCGGGGCGGCGGTGGCGGTCGCCGGTCACCGGACGCACCCGGGCCGGGTCGGCGCCGAGCAGCTCGAACACCGCGCGGGCCTGCTGGTAGCGGCTGGCCGCGCCGGCGTTGGCGACGTGCAGCAGCGGGGCGGCCGGTGCGGTCCCGGCGACCTGCAGCAGCGCGGCGACCAGGTCACCGACGTAGGTGGGCGAACCGACCTGGTCGGCCACCACCTCGACCACGGCGTCCGGTTCGGCGGCGCGGCGGCGCAGCCCCGACACGAAGTCGGTGCCGTCGGGGGTACCGGCGTAGACCCACGAGGTGCGCACCACGGTGCCGCCGGCGAGTTCGAGCACCGCCCGCTCCCCGGCGAGCTTGGTGCGGCCGTAGACGCTCAGCGGGCCGGTCGGGTCGTCGATGTCGTAGGCCCGGCGCCGGGCGGTGTCGGCGCCGAAGACGTAGTCGGTGCCGATGTGCACCAGCCGCGCCCCCGCCGCCGCGCAGGCCCGGGCCAGCTGCGCCGGGCCCTCGGCGTTGACGGCGTGCGCCCGCTCCGGCTCGGCCTCGGCGTCGTCGACGCGGGTGTAGGCCGCACAGTTGATCACCACGTCGCCGGGGCGGATGTGACGACGGGCGGCGGCCGGGTCGGTGATGTCCCATTCGCGCCGGGCGAACGCGGCCACCTCGTGGCCCCGGGTGCGGGCCTGAGCAGCGACGACGGCGCCGACCAGGCCACCCGCCCCGGTGACGACGATGCGGTGTGGCATACGACGAGTCTGGCACGCCGGGCCGCGCTCCCCGGTTCGGGCACTTTCCGCAAGTAGCCTGGTCGGGTGCCCGCCCGAGTCCTCCGAGTCATCGCCGTCGCCGCCACCCTGACCATCGTGCTCGGCACCGGGGTGGCCTGGAGTCGCATCCGCTCCTTCGAGTCCGGGATCAACCAGATCAGCTCGGCGACCCTCGGTGGGGGCGGCGAGGACGGTGCGGTGGACATCCTGCTGGTCGGCATGGACAGCCGCACCGACGCGCACGGCAACCCGCTGTCGGAGGAGGAGCTGGCCATGCTGCGGGCCGGCAACGAGGTCGCCACCAACACCGACACCATCGTGCTGATCCGCATCCCCAACGACGGCACCGCCGCGACGGCGATCTCCATCCCGCGCGACTCCTACGTGGAGGCGCCGGGGCTGGGCAAGATGAAGATCAACGGGGTCTACGGCCACGTCAAACTTGAGACCGCCAAGCAGCTCATCGAGGTGGGGGGCGAGGACCCGGCGGTGGCCGAGCCGCGCGCCACCGAGAAGGGCCGCGAGGCGCTGATCCGCACGGTGGCCAACCTGACCGGGGTGACCGTCGACCACTACGTCGAGGTGGGTCTGCTCGGCTTCGCACTCATCACCGACGCCCTGGGCGGGGTGGACGTGTGCCTGAAAGAGCCGGTGTACGAACCGCTTTCGGGTGCGGACTTCCCGGCCGGCTGGCAGCGGCTGAACGGGCCGCAGGCGTTGAGCTTCGTACGGCAGCGCCACGAACTGCCACGCGGCGACCTGGACCGGGTGGCCCGCCAGCAGGCGGTGATGGCCTCGCTGGCACACAAGGTGATCTCCGGCAAGACGCTGTCGAGCCCGGCCACCCTGAGCCGGTTGCAGGAGGCGGTGCAGCGGTCGGTGGTGCTGTCCGACGGCTGGGACGTGATGGAGTTCGTCAAGCAGCTGCAGAACCTGGCCGCCGGCAAGGTCGCCTTCGCCACCATCCCGATCCTCGACGAGGCGGGCTGGAGCGACGACGGCATGCAGAGCGTGGTGCGGGTGGATCCGGTACAGGTGCGCGAGTTCGTGGCCGGCCTGCTCGAGGAGCAGGAGGAGGGCGAGGTCGCCGAAGGGGTCTACACCCCCGGCCGCACCACGGTCGAGGTGGTCAACGACACCGACATCAACGGGCTGGCGGCCTCGGTCTCGGCGGTGCTGACCAACCTCGGCTTCGGGCAGGGCCCGGTCGGCAACAACGACGGCCCGAAGGTCGCCTACAGCCAGGTGCAGGCGCCCAGCGCCGACGACACCGGGGCGCACGAGGTGGCCAAGGCGCTCGGGGAGCTGCCGGTGGTGGAGAGCGCGGCGGTGGCGCCGGGCACGGTGCGGGTGGTGCTGGCCGACGACTACGCCGGCCCCGGCTCGACGCCGACCACCGATCTGGCCGTGCTGGGGGTCACCTCGACCAACGCGGACACCCCGGCCGTGCCGCCCCCGCCGCAGATCATCACCGCCGGTTCGGACGACCCGCACTGCGTGTACTGAACCCCGGAGGCATCCGTGAACGTCACCGAGGAGCTGTTGGCGCCGGTGCTGGCCGCCGACCCGGCCGGCCCGCGCATCACCTACTACGACGACGCTACCGGTGAGCGCATCGAGCTGTCCGCGGTCACCCTGGCCAACTGGGCGGCCAAGACCGGCAACCTGCTGCGCGACGAGCTCGGCGCGGACGCCGGCAGCCGGGTGGCGGTGCTGCTGCCGGCGCACTGGCAGACCGCGGCGGTGCTGTTCGGCATCTGGTGGATCGGCGCGGAGGTGGCCTGGGCCGACCCGGCCGGCGCCGACGTCGCGTTCTGCACCGCCGACCGGCTCGCCGAGGCCGACGCCGCGGTCGGGGTCGGCGAGGTCGCGGTGTGCTCGCTGGACCCGTTCGGCAAGCCGGTCCCGGACCTGCCGGTGGGCCTGACCGACTACGCGACGGCGGTGCGCGCGCACGGCGACCGGATCGTCGCAGCGGCCGCCGCCGGTCCCGCGCTCGACGGCCGCTCGGTGGCCGATGTCGTTGCCGCCGCGCGTGATTCGGCACGCGACCAGGGGCTCGGCCGGGCCGACCGGGTGCTGTCGACGCTGGGCTGGGACGGCACCGACGGGCTGGTCGACCGGCTGCTGGCGGTGTTCGCCGCGGGTGCGTCGCTGGTGCAGGTGGCCAATCCGGACGCGGCGGCGCTGCAGCGGCGGGCGGCGACGGAGAAGGTCACCCGCACGCTGTCCTGAGCACCGTCCCGACCGCTGGCCCGACCGGGCCGGACCGCGCTACCCTGCGCCGGTGGCCGAACCCCTTCCGCACCCGTGGCAGCGCCTGGACTTCGTCGCCGAAACCGGTTCCACCAACGCCGATCTGCTGGCCCGCGCGGCCGCCGGCGAGGACATCGACGGGGTGGTGCTGGCGACCACCTCGCAGACCGCCGGCCGCGGCCGGCACGGCCGCACCTGGGCCGCCCCGCCGGGCGCACAGCTGGCGGTGTCGGCGGGCATCGCCGCGGGCGCGGTGCCGACCGAGGCCTGGGGCTGGGTGCCGCTGCTGACCGGGGTGGCCGTGGTCGACGCGGTGCACGAGGTCACCGGCGTGCGGGCCGGCCTGAAGTGGCCCAACGACGTGCTGGTCGGCACCCGCAAGCTGGCCGGCATCCTCGCCGAGGTGTCCAACCCGGGCCCGGTGATCGTGGTCGGCGTCGGGGTGAACCTGTCGTTCACCGCCGAGCAGGCCCCGGACCCCAACGCGGTGTCGCTGTCGATGCTGGGCGCGACGGCCGACCCGCAGGTGCTGCTGCGCCGGCTGCTGACCCGGCTCGGGGAACGGATCGCCGAGTGGCGCGCCGGCGGCGAGCGGCTGCGCGCCGACTACACAGCGCGCAGCCTCACCCTGGGCACCGAGGTGCGGGCGCTGCTGCCCGGGGACCGGCAGCTCACCGGCACCGCCCGCGCCGTCGACGAGGCCGGCCGGCTGATCATCGACACCGCCGACGGCGCGGTGACGGTGTCGGCCGCCGACATCACCCACCTGCGCCCGGCCGGCTAAGGCCGGGCCGGCCGGGTCAGCGCAGCAGGGCGCGGCTCATGACCACCCGCTGGATCTGGTTGGTGCCCTCGTAGATCTGGGTGATCTTGGCGTCGCGCATCATGCGCTCGACCGGGAAGTCCTGGGTGTAGCCGTACCCGCCGAACAGCTGCACGGCGTCGGTGGTCACCTCCATCGCCACGTCGGAGGCGAAGCACTTCGCCGCGGCGGAGATGAAGCCCAGGTTCGGCTCGCCGCGCTCGGCGCGGGCCGCCGCCTGGTAGACCATCAGCCGGGCGGCCTCGACCTTCATCGCCATGTCGGCGAGCATGAACTGCACGCCCTGGTTGTCGGCGATCGGGCGGCCGAACTGCTTGCGCTCCTTGACGTAGGCGAGGGCCGCGTCCAGCGCGCCCTGGGCGATGCCGACGGCCTGCGCACCGATGGTCGGCCGGGTGTGGTCGAGGGTCGCCAGCGCGGTCTTGAACCCGGTGCCGGGCTCACCGATGATGCGGTCGCCCGGGATGCGGCAGTTCTCGAAGTACAGCTCGGTGGTCGGGGACCCCTTAATGCCGAGCTTGCGCTCCTTCGGGCCGACGGTGAAGCCCTCGTCGTCCTTGTGCACCATGAACGCCGAGATGCCGTTGGCGCCCTTGTCCGGGTCGGTCACCGCCATCACGGTGTACCAGGTCGACTTGCCGCCGTTGGTGATCCAGCACTTGGAACCGTTGAGAATCCAGTCGTCGCCGTCGGCCTTGGCTCGGGTGCGCATCGAGGCCGCGTCGCTGCCGGCCTCGCGCTCGGACAGCGCGTAGGAGGCCATCTTACCCGCCACGATGTCGGGCAGCACCTGCCGCTTGAGCTCCTCGGAGCCGCGCAGGATCAGGCCCATCGTGCCGAGCTTGTTGACCGCCGGGATCAGCGAGGCCGACGCGTCGACACGGGCGACCTCCTCGATGACGATGCAGGCGGCCACCGAGTCGGCCCCCTGCCCGCCGTACTCCTCGGGGATGTGGATCGCGTTGAAGCCCGACGCGTTCAGCGCGTTGAGCGCCTCCTCGGGGAACCGAGCCTGCTCGTCGACCTCCGCGGCGTGCGGGGCGATCTCCTTCTCGGCCAGCGCGCGGATCGCGGCCCGCAGCTCCTCGAGTTCCTCGGGCAGTTTGAACACATCGAAGGACGGATTCCCGGTCCATCCAGCCATCGTCGGCCTCCTCGCTCCTCGCTGCTCACCCACAGCTACTCGCCGGTAACTTTACTCCCCGGGCGTGCCGCCCAGTAATCGGTCGCGCAGCGCGGCATCCTTGCGCAGCACCATCGCCTCCAGGTCGGCCTGGAAGGCCACCATCCGCTCGCGCAGCGCCGGATCGGACGCGCCCAGGATCCGCACCGCCAGCAGGCCGGCATTGCGGGCCCCACCGATGGACACCGTGGCCACCGGCACCCCGGCCGGCATCTGCACGATCGACAGCAGCGAGTCCAGCCCGTCGAGCCGGGCCAGCGGCACCGGCACGCCGATCACCGGCAGCGGGGTGGCCGAGGCGACCATGCCGGGCAGGTGAGCGGCCCCGCCGGCGCCGGCGATGATCACCTCGATGCCGCGTCCGGCCGCGGTGCGCGCGTAGTCGAGCATCCGGCCCGGGGTCCGGTGCGCCGACACCACCCCGACCTCGAACGGGATGTCGAACTCGGCCAGCGCCTCGGCGGCCTCCGACATCACCTTCCAGTCGCTGTCGCTGCCCATGATCAGCCCGACCCGGGGCTTGGGGGCCTCAGTTGTCATGCGGATCCCATCCGTCCGTCCATTGCGCGTGCGAAAGCCAGTGTGCCGCCCGCCGGGCGCGTTCCCGCACGGTGGTCGGGTCGGTGCCGAGGATGTTGACGTGGCCGAGCTTGCGGCCGGGCCGCTCCCCCTTGCCGTACAGGTGCACCCGGGCCTCGGGGATGCGGGCGAACAGGTGGTGCAGTCGCTCGTCCATCGACATCGCCGGGGGCTGCGGGGCGCCGAGCACGTTGGCCATCACGGTGACCGGTGCCAGCGGGGCGGTGTCGCCCAGCGGGTAGTCCAGCACGGCGCGCAGGTGCTGTTCGAACTGGCTGGTCACCGCGCCGTCCATGGTCCAGTGCCCGGAGTTGTGCGGCCGCATGGCCAGCTCGTTGACGACGATGTCGCCGGCGGTGGTCTCGAACAGCTCGACCGCGAGCACCCCGACCACACCGAGCTCGTCGGCGAGCCGGAGCGCCAACTGCTGGGCGGCGGCGCCGGTGGCCTCCGGCAGATCCGGGGCGGGGGCCACGGCCTCGACGCAGATGCCGTTGCGCTGCACGGTCTCCACCACCGGCCAGGCCGCGCCCTGCCCGTACGGCGAGCGGGCCACCAGCGCGGCCAGTTCGCGGCGCATCTCGACCCGCTCCTCGACCAGTACCGCGACCCCGTCGGCGAGGTAGCGCGCGGCGGCCTGCCGGGCGTCGTCGAGGTCACCGGCCAGGTAGACGCCCTTGCCGTCGTAGCCGCCCCGCACCGTCTTGAGCACCAGGCCGGCATCGGTGCCACGGGCGAACGCCTCCACGTCGGCGACGGTGGTGACCTCGGCGAACCGCGGCACCGGCGCGCCGAGCTCGTGCAGCCGCCGGCGCATGACGAGCTTGTCCTGGGCGTGCACGAGCGCCTGCGGCGGCGGGGCGACGTTGACGCCCTCGGCGACGAGCTGCTCGAGCAGCCCGGTGGGCACGTGCTCGTGGTCGAAGGTGAAGGCGGTCGCACCCTCGGCCGCCCGGCGCAGCGCCTCGATGTCGGTGTGCGAGCCGATGACCACGTCCGGCGTGACCTGCGCGGCGGACTCGTCCGGGCTGGTCGCGAGCACCCGCAGCGTCTGCCCGAGCGCGATCGCGGCCTGATGGGTCATCCGGGCCAGCTGGCCGCCACCGATCATCGCCACCACCGGCGGTTTCTGGGGATTCGTTGGCACCCGTTCATGCTTTCATGGCGCCCCGGCGCGACCGAAACCCGGCTGACCTGCGGGGACCGCACCGTGCCGGGCCACCCCGTACACTGTGAAGTCGTGTCATTCGCTGATGCGACCATCGCCCGCCTGCCGCGATGGATCCGCCCGTTTGCCGAACGGCATCACGAGCTGATCAAATTCGCCATCGTCGGCGCGACGACGTTCGTCATCGACTCGGCGATCTTCTACACGCTCAAGCTGACCGTCCTGGAGCCCAAACCGGTGACGGCCAAGATCATCGCGGGCATCGTCGCGGTGATCGCGTCCTACATCCTCAACCGGGAGTGGAGCTTCCGCGACCGCGGCGGCCGGGAGCGCCATCACGAGGCCCTGCTGTTCTTCGCGGTCAGCGGTGTCGGCGTGGTGCTGAGCATGGCGCCGCTGTGGATCTCCAGCTACGTGCTGATGCTGCGCGCCCCGCTGGTGTCACTGACCGTCGAGAACGTCGCCGACTTCATCTCGGCCTACATCATCGGCAACCTGCTGCAGATGGCGTTCCGGTTCTGGGCGTTCCGTCGCTGGGTCTTCCCCGACGAGTTCGCCCGCAACCCGGAGAAGGCGCTGGAGTCGGCGCTCAGTTCCGGCGGGCTCACCGAGGCGCTGGAGAACCACCTCGAGGCCGGCCGCGGCCCCGCCACGCCAGACAATGTCACCCCGCTGCGGTCGCGGCGGCGCAACCGCGCTCAGTCGGCCCGGCGGCCCGGGCTGCCGGACTCCTCGGATCCAAGGGTGTCGAAGACCTCGTGATACAGCAGTGAGTGCACGTACCCCACACGCGGGATGTCCTCGAACGCCAGCGGGTCCTGAGCCGCCGATTCGATGATCAACGTGCCGGTGCGCAGCATCCGGTCGAGCAGCCCGTGGCGGAACTCCACGCTGTTGATCCGGGCCAGCGGGATGTCGATCCCGGCACGGGTGAGCACACCGTAGCGGAACATCACCCGGCGGTCGGTGATGACGAAGTGGGTGGTGGCCCAGCTCGCGAACGGGCGCAGCGTCAGCCAGCCGACCGCCAACAGCCACAGCACCCCGATGACGGCGAACAGCACGTTGCGGGCGGTGCGATCCCAGTCGGTGCCGTTGACCACGGCGGCGCCGAACGCCGCCACGGCGGTGATCAGCACGAGTGCGAACACCGGCAGCACCAACCGCTTCCAGTGCGGATGCCGGTGCAGGACGACCTGCTCGTCGCTGGCGAGGACGTTGTCCGGGTAGCCCACGAGGGCACTGTACTGACCGGCCGGCCGCGCCGCCCCGGTAGGCGCCGGCGCCGCTGTCGAGCGGTCGAGGTGGTGATATGGGTCACCGGCGCCCGGCACCCGAGCCGCAGCCACTGCGCCGGCATCCGAAGCACTTGCCGACCGCGATCGACACCCCGGCGAGATCGGCGAACGTCGGCCGGCGCGAATCGGGGTACTGCCGGCCCGGGGTCCGGACCCCGGTCGGCGATGCCTTTGCTACCGGCCGTGAATCTCCACCGGCCGCTGTCCTGCGTGCACCCGCCCGGGGCGGATGGTCGGGGCCGTACGCCGAGGTCCGCATCCTTCGGCGGGAGACGCTGTCGGCTCCCCCGCCGAAGCGGTGTACAACTCCGCAACCGGCGGGTGGCGTTTCGCCGGTTACGGCTGTTTCAGCGTTGTGCGGCACGGGATTCCGTTTGCAACGACGCCCCGCCGGAAAGGCCGGACCGCGGGCCGGCGACATTTCGAACCACTGCACGGGCCCGCCGCCGCAACAGCGTTCACGCAAATGGTCGGCACCGTACCGCGCGCACCGGAAATCGTTGCCGAGCCGAATATCGGATGATTCGCTGACGGGGTACGCCCCACAAACCCGATCCGGGTTGCGGCGAAGGCCGGCCCGATCGGCCGGCACGTCCGGGCCGGGTTCGGCGCCGGCCCGGCCGCAACCGACGGGTTCGCGCTCCCGGCGCCCCGCGGCGGGCGCCGGCGCACGGCGACCGGGACCCGATTCCGGCCCCCGAGGCGCGTCCGAACCGGGCATGTCGTAAGGACGGTAAGCCTTGCCGATAGCATCGACTGCCATGACGAGCGTGACCGAGCCCTCTGCGGAACAGCAGATCGACATCCACACCACCGCGGGCAAGCTGGCCGACCTCAAGCGTCGCCTGGAGGAGGCGCAGCACCCGGTCGGCGAGGCCGCCATCGAGAAGGTGCACGCCAAGGGCAAGCTGACCGCCCGGGAACGCATCCTGGCCCTCCTGGACGAGGGCTCGTTCGTCGAGCTCGACGCACTGGCCCGGCACCGCAGCACCAACTTCGGGCTGGCCGACAAGCGCCCGCCCGGCGACGGCGTGGTCACCGGCTACGGCACCATCGACGGCCGCGAGGTCTGCATCTTCAGCCAGGACGCCACCGTGTTCGGCGGCAGCCTCGGCGAGGTCTACGGCGAGAAGATCGTCAAGGTCCAGGAACTCGCCATCAAGACCGGCCGGCCGCTGATCGGCATCAACGACGGTGCGGGCGCCCGCATCCAGGAGGGCGTGGTCTCGCTCGGGCTCTACAGCCGGATCTTCCACAACAACATCAAGGCCTCCGGCGTCATCCCGCAGATCTCGCTGATCATGGGCGCCGCCGCGGGTGGGCACGTGTACTCCCCCGCGCTGACCGACTTCATCATCATGGTCGACCAGACCAGCCAGATGTTCATCACCGGCCCGGACGTCATCAAGACGGTCACCGGTGAGGACGTCACGATGGAGCAGCTCGGCGGCGCGCACACCCACATGGCCAAGTCCGGCACCGTGCACTACGTGGCCTCCGGCGAGCAGGACGCCCTCGACTACGTCCGCGAGCTGCTGAGCTACCTGCCGCCGAACAACTACGCCGAGCCGCCGCGCTACCCGGTTCCGGCGCCGACCGGCAGCATCGAGGAGACGCTGACCGACAGCGACCTCGAGCTCGACACGCTGATCCCGGACTCGCCGAACCAGCCGTACGACATGCACGAGGTCATCACCCGCGTGCTCGACGACGGCGAGTTCCTCGAGATCCAGGCCGGCTACGCGCAGAACATCATCGTCGGTTTCGGCCGGATCGACGGCCGCCCGGTCGGCGTGGTGGCCAACCAGCCCACCCAGTTCGCCGGCTGCCTGGACATCAACGCCTCGGAGAAGGCGGCCCGGTTCATCCGGACCTGCGACTGCTTCAACATCCCGATCGTGCTGTTCGTCGACGTGCCGGGCTTCCTGCCGGGTACCGACCAGGAGTACAACGGCATCATCCGGCGCGGCGCGAAGCTGCTGTACGCCTACGGTGAGGCCACCGTCGCCAAGGTCACCGTCATCACCCGCAAGGCCTACGGCGGTGCGTACTGCGTGATGGGCTCCAAGGACATGGGCGCCGACGTCGCGGTGGCCTGGCCCACCGCCCAGATCGCGGTGATGGGTGCCTCCGGCGCGGTCGGCTTCGTCTACCGCCAGCAGCTCGCCGAGGCCGCCAAGAAGGGCGAGGACGTCGAGGCGCTGCGCCTGAAGCTGCAACAGGAGTACGAGGACACCCTGGTCAACCCGTACATCGCGGCCGAGCGCGGGTTCATCGACGCGGTCATCCCGCCGTCGCACACCCGCGGCTACATCTCCAACGCGCTGCGGCTGCTGGAACGCAAGATCACCCAGGTGCCGCCGAAGAAGCACGGCAACATCCCGCTCTGATCGGATCGGACGTACCAGCCACATGACGAACAAGACCGACATCACCGAGGTCAGCGACCCCAAACAGCTGACCCTGGACAATCCGGCGGACACGTCCGTTCCGGAGATCAAGGTGCTCAAGGGCAACCCGACCGACGAGGAGATCGCCGCACTCGTCGCGGTGCTCGCCGCCGCGTCCGGCGGCGGCACCCAGCCCACCGGGCCGCAGGAGCTCAACCTGTGGGGTCACCCCGTCGACAAGCTGCGCTACCAGATCCACAGCTGGCAGCGGGTGACCCTGCTCGAGCGCACCCACATGCGCCGCTGACCGGCATCCGGGGAACGTCGCGGATGACGCGGGTGGTGCTGGCCTCGGCATCGACCGGCCGGCGCGCGGTGCTGCGCCAGGCCGGCGTCGAGCCCCTGGTCGTGGTGTCCGGGGTCGACGAGGACGCCGTCGTGGCCGGCCTCGGCGCCGACACCGGGCCGGACCGGGTGGTGACCGCACTGGCGAGCGCCAAGGCCGAGCGGGTGGCCGCCGAGCTGGATCCGGCCGTGGCGGCCGACTGCGTGGTGATCGGCTGCGACTCGATGCTGGCCGTCGACGGCCGGCTGGGCGGCAAACCCGGCACCGCCGAGGCGGCCCGGCGGCAGTGGGCGGCGATGGCGGGCCGGGCCGGGCAGCTGTTCACCGGGCACTGCGTGCTGCGCCTGCAGGACGGCGCGGTGACCGGCCGCGAGGCGCAGGCACGGTGCACCACGGTGCATTTCGCCCGGCCGCGGGAGACCGAACTGGCGGCCTACGTGGCCAGCGGCGAGCCGCTGGGGGTGGCGGGCGGTTTCACCATCGACGGGCTCGGCGGCTGGTTCGTCGACCGCATCGAGGGCGATCCGTCCAACGTCATCGGGCTGAGCCTGCCGCTGCTGCGCGAGTTGCTGCACCGGGTCGGGCTGTCGGTGGACCGGTTGTGGCCGCGGTCCGAGTGACGTCCCGTGCGATAAGACGGCTCATCCCGGCGGTAGGCTTGGGTGCGTGCCGCTGCCACCCGATCCCAGCCCCTCGCTGAAGCAATACGCGCATCCCGAACGCCTGGTCACGCCCGACTGGCTGGCCAGCAACCTCGGCCGCCCCGGCCTGGCCATCGTCGAGTCCGACGAGGACGTACTGCTCTACGACACCGGCCACATTCCCGGTGCGGTGCGGATCGACTGGCACACCGACCTCAACGACCCCGCCGTGCGCGACTACATCAACGGCGAGCAGTTCGCCGCGCTGATGGACCGCAAGGGCATCAGCCGCGACGACACCGTGGTGATCTACGGCGACAAGAGCAACTGGTGGGCGGCCTACGCGTTGTGGGTGTTCACCCTGTTCGGACACCCCGACGTGCGCCTGCTCGACGGCGGCCGGGATCTGTGGGTGTCCACCGGCCGCGACACCACGCTGGACGTCCCGACCCGGCAGACCACCGGCTACCCGGTCGTCGAGCGCGACGACGCCCCGATCCGCGCGTTCCGGGACGACGTGCTGGCCGCGATCGGCAAGGCCCCGCTCATCGACGTCCGCTCGCCGCAGGAGTACACCGGTGAGCGCACCCACATGCCGGACTACCCCGAGGAGGGCGCGCTGCGCGGCGGGCACATCCCGACTGCGGTGTCCGTCCCGTGGTCGAAGGCCGCCGACGAGAGCGGCCGGTTCCGCAGCCGGGCCGAGCTCGACGAGATCTACGGCTTCCTCGAGCCCGGCGACGAGCCGATCGTCTACTGCCGGATCGGGGAACGCTCGAGCCACACCTGGTTCGTGCTGACCCACCTGCTCGGGCTGCCCAAGGTCCGCAACTACGACGGTTCGTGGACCGAGTGGGGCAACGCGGTGCGGGTGCCGATCATGCGCGGTGAGGAGCCGGGCGAACCGATCCCGGTGCCATGACGCTGCCGACCGCCCTCGCCGAGGTGGTCGCGGACTTCCGGGCGGTGCAGGGGCAGGACAAGTTGCGGCTGCTGCTGGAGTTCGCCGGTGAACTGCCCGACCTGCCGCCGGAGCTGGAGCCGGCGGCGATGGAGCCGGTGCCGGAGTGCCAGTCGCCGCTGTTCCTGCACGTCGACGTGAGTGATCCGGAGCGGGTGCGGCTGTACTTCAGAGCACCGGCCGAGGCCCCGACGACCCGCGGCTTCGCGTCGATCCTGGCCGCCGGCCTCGACGGGCAGCCCGCCGAGGTCATCCTGGCCGTGCCCGACGACTTCATCGCCGAGCTCGGCTTGACCGAGTTGGTCAGCCCGCTGCGGATGCGCGGTATGTCGGCGATGCTCGCCCGCATCAAGCGGCGGCTGCGCGATGCCGATTCGCTCGCGTGAAGTGTTGCGATGCAATGAATGTCACCCGGTGCACCGCATCCGGTGCAGCGCACCCGGGCACCGGGCAGGCGAAATCCCGCCCCAGCCGCACCCGCCCACCTTTCAAACCGCCGGCCGGTAACGAAAGTCGTGCGGCGACAACAGAACTCAACAGAATCGTGGCACCGGGCGGCCCCGGCACCCACCCCTGCCGGGGCGGCGTGCGGGCGCCCGGCCCGGCCCCGCACCGCGCGGCCGCGGCCCCGCCGATCCAACGCCACCGGCACGGGCCGCACCCGGCCCGCCAGAACTTACTCGTCGGTAACCGAGACCGACTCACCGAGGAGGATTCGCGCAGCCTAAACTGCGCCAGATAGATTCTTAAAGACGTTTCTTAGACATGTGGGCGGCCGAGCCCGTCAGTACAGTCACAGTAGGAGGCACAGGTGCCCAGTCACGCCAGTTCGACCATCCAGAAGGTCCTGGTAGCCAACCGCGGCGAGATCGCCGTCCGGGTGATCCGGGCGGCCAGGGACGCTGGTCTGCAGAGCGTGGCGGTTTACGCCGAACCCGATGCCGATGCGCCGCACGTCCGGTTGGCCGACGAGGCCTTCGCCCTGGGTGGTCAGACCTCGGCGGAGTCCTACCTGGTGTTCGAGAAGATTCTCGACGCCGCGGCCAAGTCCGGCGCCAACGCCATCCACCCGGGCTACGGCTTCCTGAGCGAGAACGCCGACTTCGCGCAGGCCGTCATCGACGCCGGGCTGATCTGGATCGGTCCCAGCCCGCAGGCCATCCGCGACCTCGGTGACAAGGTGACCGCGCGCCACATCGCCGCCCGCGCCCAGGCGCCGCTGGTGCCGGGCACCCCGGATCCGGTCAAGGACGCCGACGAGGTCGTCGCCTTCGCCCGGGAGTACGGTCTGCCGATCGCCATCAAGGCCGCCTTCGGCGGCGGCGGGCGCGGCATGAAGGTCGCGCGCACCATGGAGGAGATCCCCGAGCTCTACGAGTCGGCGGTGCGCGAGGCCACCGCGGCGTTCGGCCGCGGCGAGTGCTTCGTGGAGCGCTACCTGGACAAGCCGCGCCACGTCGAGGCGCAGGTGCTGGCCGACAAGCACGGCAATGTCATCGTCGTCGGCACCCGCGACTGCTCGCTGCAGCGCCGCTACCAGAAGCTGGTCGAGGAGGCGCCGGCACCGTTCCTCACCGACGCGCAGCGCAAGGAGATCCACGAGTCGGCCAAGCGGATCTGCAAGGAGGCCGGCTACTACGGCGCCGGCACGGTGGAGTACCTGGTCGGCCAGGACGGCCTGATCAGCTTCCTCGAGGTCAACACCCGGCTGCAGGTGGAGCACCCGGTCACCGAGGAGACCACCGGCATCGACCTGGTGCTGCAGCAGTTCCGCATCGCCGAGGGCCACAAGCTCGACATCACCGAGGACCCGACGCCGCGCGGCCACTCGATCGAGTTCCGCATCAACGGCGAGGACGCCGGCCGGGGCTTCCTGCCGGCACCGGGCCCGATCACCAAGTTCGTGGCGCCGACCGGCCCGGGCGTGCGCCTGGACTCGGGCGTGGAGGCCGGCTCGGTGATCGGCGGCCAGTTCGACTCGATGCTGGCCAAGCTGATCGTCACCGGCGCCGACCGCGATCAGGCCCTGGCCCGCGCCCGCCGCGCGCTGGCCGAGTTCGAGGTGGAGGGCCTGGCCACGGTCATCCCGTTCCACCGCGCGATCGTCGACGACCCGGCCTTCATCGGCGACGGCACCAGGTTCGACGTGCACACCCGGTGGATCGAGACCGAGTGGAACAACACCGTCGAGCCGTTCACCGGCGGTGAGGCCGCCGAGGAGGAGGAAACCGCACCCCGGCAGAAGGTGGTCGTCGAGGTCGGCGGCCGCCGGGTCGAGGTCTCGCTGCCGGGCGACCTGGCGATCGGCGGCGGCGCCGGCGGCGGGGTCCCCGGCGCGATCCGGCGCAAGCCGAAGCCGCGCAAGCGCGGGGCGCACGCCGGTGCGGCCGTCTCCGGTGACTCGGTGACCGCCCCGATGCAGGGCACCGTGGTGAAGGTGGCCGTCGAGGAGGGCCAGCAGGTCTCCGCCGGCGACCTGGTCGTGGTGCTCGAGGCGATGAAGATGGAGAACCCGGTGACCGCGCACAAGGACGGCACGATCACCGGCCTGTCGGTGGAGGCGGGGGCCGCCATCACCCAGGGTACCGTCATCTGCGAGATCAAGTAGCCCGAACCGGACCCGGCCCCCGCGAGGCAGAGGTGGATCCCGTCGAGATCAACGCGGGTACCTACTACCTGCGGGGGCTGCGGTCCGACGACCGCATCGACGACCGGCCCGCGCTGCTCGACCTCGGCGAGTCCGATCCGGACCGCCACCTCGCCGAGTGCGCCGCGGGCTGGGCGTCGGGCACCCGGTACACGTGGGCGGTGTGCGAGCCGACGACCGGTGAGCTGGTCGCCGAGGCGATCCTCGATCCGGTCGCGGCCGCGGTGACCGCCCGTGCCCGGTCCGGACATGCCGAGGCGGTGGCCGTCGCCACCGCCTCGGTTCGTCGTTTCGCCGCCGGTGCGCTGGGGCTCACCGTGACGGGCTGACGCCCGCCGGGTGGTCGATGTCGCGGCCGGACGCCAGGTCGGCGCACTCCACCGTGACGAGGTCGGCGCGGGCGCGCAGGAAGCGCCGGGCACCCTCGTCGCCGCGCAGCTCCGCCAGCAGCGCCGGCCAGTGACGCCGGGCGATCACCACCGGATGACCGGGCCGGCCGGCGAACACCGCCCTGGCCAGCCCGCTGCTCGCCGACCGTGCGGCCGCGAGCACCCGGGCGACCACGTCGGCGCCGATGTCGGGGGTGTCGACGGTGTGGAGCACCGCGTATCCGGCCGCCGCGCCGGCGGCCCCGATCCCGGCGCGCAGCGAGGCCGACATCCCGTCGGCCCAGTCCGTGGCGACCACCGCCCGCGCCGGAGCAGGCACCGCCACCACCGCAGCACCGAGCACCACCAGCACCTCGTCGCAGCCGCCCCGGTGCAGCGCGTCCACCCCGGCTGTCAGCCACTCACCGTTGGCGGCAAGCACTTTCGGCATGCCGTAGCGGGTGCCCGCGCCCGCCGCGAGCAGGATGCCCACCGCGGGCGACCGATCGGTGGCGGTCATGCCCTCCAGTGTGCCGGGCATCGGCGAGCGACGGTGGTACGGATTTCGTCGTGCCCGCCGACGCCGGGCGTGTCGACCGCCCCCCGCCGCCCCACCGCGGCCACGGCCGGACACGGGCCGGCCCGACCCGGACCGGGGGTGGCGACGCGCCGCCGCCGCGAACGCCGCAGGCCGGCCCGCCCGCCCGCGACGACCGTGCCCCGACCCCGCTGTGACATGAATTCCTGGAATTCACTGCGTATTTCAGACACCGATTGTGATGCGCCGCGGGGCGGCGTAGGGTCTGGATCAGGTTGAGAGCACAGCCGACAGATTCGTCATCGACCTCGGGGCCGCGCCGTCCGCGCCGCTCCGCAGCGACGGCTTCGTCCTCCGGGCCCGCCTCCTCGATGTAACGCCAGAGTACGAATTCCGTATCGACCGATGGAGTCACCATGTCGCCCAGTACCACCCCGCCCGGGCACGGTGATGTCGTCCGATGCCGCACCGCGCGGTTCCGCACCCACTGGGTGCCGCCCGCGACCGCCGTGGTCACCGTCGACGGGGAGCTCGACGCCGCGAACTGCTCGGCATTCCGCGACTACGCCGTCGCCCACGGCGACGGCGCCGACCGGCTGATCCTGGATCTGTCCGATGTCGGCTTCGCCGGCACCGTCGCCCTCTCCGCGTTGCACGCGGTCGGCGGGCGGTGCGCCGACCGGCACATCCCCTGGGCCGTCGTCGCCGGCCCGACCGTGGACCGCCTGCTGCGGCTGTGCGAACCCGGTACCGACCTGCCCGTCCGTGACAGCGTGGCGGCCGCGTTGCGGGACCGGCCGCTACTGCAACTCGTCGCGCAACCGCGCTAACGACTTGGCGAGCAATCGGGAGACATGCATCTGCGAGATTCCCACCCGCTCGGCGATCTGGGTCTGCGTCAGCGACTCGAAGAACCGCAGCACCAGGACCGTGCGTTCGCGTTCGGGCAGCGCGGCCAGCAGCGGCCGCAGCGCTTCGCGGTTCTCGATCTGGTCCAGGCCGGCGTCGAGGTCGCCGAGGGTATCGGCGATGGCCGGGGCGTCCTCGTTGCCGGCACTGCCCCCGCTGTCGATGGACAGCGTGTTGTACGAGCTGCCGGCCACCAGGCCCTCGATCACCTCGTCGCGGTCCATCTCCAGTTCCGCGGCCAGCTCGGAGGCGGTGGGCGCGCGGCCCAGCCGCTGGGAGAGCTCGGCGGTGGCCGCCCCGAGCCGCAGGTGCAGCTCCTTGAGCCGCCGCGGCACCTTGACCGACCAGCTGTTGTCCCGGAAGTGGCGGCGGACCTCGCCCATGATCGTCGGCACGGCGAACGACACGAAGTCCGAGCCGGTCTCGACGTCGAACCGGATCACGGCGTTGACCAGGCCCACCCGGGCGACCTGCACCAGGTCGTCACGCGGCTCGCCGCGGCCGTCGAACCGGCGGGCGATGTGGTCGGCCAGTGGCAGGCAGCGCTCCACGATCCGGTCGCGCTGCCGCTGGAACTCCGCCGAGCCCTCCGGGAGCGCGCGCAGTTCGCGGAACATGTCCGCCACGTCCGCGTACTCGGAGTTCGACCGCGACGAGCCCTGCCTCGACGGAGGGGTCACCGCGTCGAACTCACTCGCCTCGTGGTCAGGGCGATTCCGCACACCTGTCCCCCCTCCGTCACCTGCCCGTCGGTGAAGGTTCGGACGTCGTCGGTCAGCGAGCTGAGCACATGCCAGCTGAAGCTGCCCGGGGCGAGGATGTCGGTGGTCGAGACCGTGGTCGACGCCTCCACAACGACGGCGTCCGGTCCCGGATGCACCGCGACCAGCAGCGTCGAATCGGGCACCGCGGATCGGATCAGTCGGGTGCACGCCTCGTCGACGGCCAGCCGCAGGTCCGACACGGTGTCGAAGTCCAGATCCTCGTACGCACCCACGGCGGCGACCAGCGTCCGCAGCAGCGCGAGATTCTCCAGTTCCGCGGCGACGCGGAACTCGACCGACCGTGCGCCGTTGTTCGACCCACCTTCGGCCTGCCCACCAGCAGCTTGTGCGGCCATATGACCTCCCGACCGGTTCTGGGGCAGATTACCCCAGCTCGAACCCCGCCTACCCACGGTCGCGGCGCCCCGGCGACCTGCCGTCGCGCGACGTGTGGTGATCGGCGTTGCCGGGTAACCCCACGGCATGGAACACACCGCATCGCAACGCGGTCCGGGGCGCGGTCCGGGGCGCGAGGCCCACGGCACGTGGCGCCGGGTCCTGATGGTGGCCGGGCTGGTCGTGGCGGCGCTGGTGCTGGCGATCGTGGCCGTCTATGCGGTGACGTTCGTCATCCTGGCGCCGATGATGCAGTGATTGCGATGCGTCGGGAAGTTCGCGGGGAACGCCTTCCCGGGGAATGTCACGGACCCGTCGAGGGGTCGGTCGGGCGTTCATCATGGTGCCGGTCCCATACCCGGGGCCGGGTACCGGCCAAACGTCGGGTCCGAAATCCCGTCCGGAGTAGGCCGTGAACGATCGACCCGTGAACCTGCGGTACAGCGAGGTCAACGGGCCCGGCTGGCGTCGTGTCCGGCGCGGCCGGCAGTTCCTGTTCCTCGATGTCGACGGCACACCGCTCACCGATCCGGTGGGGCTGCAGCGCATCGAACGACTGGGCATCCCGTCGTCCTGGCGCAAGGTCTGGATCTGCCCCTACCCCGACGGCCACATCCAGGCCGTCGGCACCGACCCGGGCGGACGGCGCCAGTACCTCTACCACCCGCAGTGGCGCGAGGACCGTCGCGAGGAGGCGTTCGACCGCGTACTGCAGATGTCGGCCGCGCTGCCCGAGATGCGCCGGCGCATCGCCGCCGACCTGCGCGGGCGCGGCCTGACCCGGGACCGGGTGCTGGGGGTGGCCCTGTATCTGCTCGACACCGGGTGCTACCCGGGCGACGACGAGGCGTTCGGGATCACCGCGCTTCGCTGCGACGAGGTGGCGCTGCAGCGCACCGGCGTGGAGATCGACCACCGCCCGCCCCAGGGGGGCCGGTTGCGGCTGACCGTCGACGAGCCGCTGGTGGGCCGGGCGGTGCGGGCGCTGCTGCGCCGGCCCGATCGCGACGACCGGTTCCTGGTCTACCGCAACGACAACGGCTCGGACGACGACTGGGTGGCCGCCGACCCGGCCGACGTGAACGCCCGGTTGCGGGAACTCGTCGGCGACGACCACCGCGTCGCCGATCTGTTCAGCTGGCATGCCACCGTGGCCGCCGCGGTCGCCTTCGCGGAGTTCGACACGGCCGCCCCGGCACAGGCGGCCGCGGTCGAGGCGTCGGTGTACCGGACGGTCGCCGCCGAACTGCACCGGCCCGACTGCACGGCGCACATCGACCCGCGGGTGGCGACCGGCTTCCGCCACGGGCTGACCGTCGCGGCCGGGCTCCGCCGCAGCCGGCGGGTACGGGAGCGCGCCGAGCGGCAGGCGATCGTCGAGGCCGCCACCGCCCGGCTGATCCGGAAGGTGGCCCGGGAGCTCTGACGCGCGGTGGCCGCGTGCCTCAACCGCGCCAGATCGTCGGCGCCGCCTGCGCAGCGCGGGCTCGGGATTGGGAACCGCGGCGGATGTCCCGGGCGCCGTGCGCCCCGTCGGTGCCGGGGCGGCGGAACCGGCACCACCCCGGACGAGGTCCTACCCCCAACGGATGACAGCCGAAATCGGCGTGTTCCGGCTATTGTGCCATCGGAATCGTGTCTGCGACAGGGACAGACGATGTGGTTGCGGCGTTGTCGCCGCGCGGCTCGCACGGGGCGGGGACATGTACGACATCGCTGCGGGGTCGGCACCGGCGCCGGCCACAACGGTGGCGGTCATCGACGGCCACGATGTCGTGCACGCCGGGGTGGCCGCGTGGTGCGACCCCGCCGATCCCCCGGTCGAACTCGTCAGCGCGTTCCTGCGCCCGGACGAGTTCCTGACCGCCTATCCCGACACCCCCGACGGCGTCGACGTCGTCGTGCTGGACGTGCAGGTCGACGGCCGGCCCGATCTGCGGGCCCTGCGCGCGCTGTGCGAGCGGGGCCAGAAGGTGGTGGTGTTCTCCGACTTGGCCGCCGACGAGGTGATCCTGAGCTGCCTCGACCAGGGCGCGATCAGCTACCTGCTCAAGTCCGAGGGGCGCAACCACCTGATGGAGGCCATCCGGACCGCGGGCACCTCGACTCCGCACGTGGGTCCGCGGATGGCCCGGGCACTGCACAACGACGCCATGCTGGGCCGGATCAGGCTCTCCGAGCGCGAGAAGGAGGTGCTGATCGCCTGGTTCCAGACCGAGAGCAAGGACGCCGTGGGACAACGCCTCTACATCTCGCCCACCACGGTGCGCACCCACCTGCAGCGGGCGCGCGCAAAGTACGCCAGTGTCGGCCGGCCCGCGCCCACCAAGTCGGCCCTGCTGGCCCGGGCCATCGAGGACGGCATACTGAGCCTGCAGGATCTGTAGCGGCGCAACGGGTCCGGCAGCAGCGACCCCGACACCGCAGAAAACAGGCGTTCAGCGCCCCGGAATTCGTCCGCGAAAGGTATGAATACGCCATTCGTACGACGCCGACAACTGCGGATCGACACGTTCGGACCACGTCCGGAATCACCCCGGAAACCCACTCGGAACCACGCCGTTACCTCGGGTTTCCTCCGTTCGGAGGACGCGGCGAAATGGCGGACCGGATAGGCTGGAGGGCAAATTCGGCCATGGTCGGAGACCGGATCCGAGGGGTGGACCTCCGACGGTGGCCGATTTTTTTATTCCACGCCGCTGCTAAAATAAAAACGAATTCAATTCGGAATCCGACGGAGGAGCGATGCGAACGGAGACCGGCCACCCGGTCGTCAACTTCGCCAGCGAGATCTCCCCGGACACCCTCGAGCAGGCCCGAATGACCGCGGCGATGCCGTTCGTGCATCCGCATGTCGCCCTGATGCCGGATGCGCACGTCGGTCTCGGCGCAGCGGTCGGCACGGTGATCCCGACCGTGGGCGCGGTGATGCCGGCCGCGGTGGGCGTCGACATCGGCTGCGGCATGATCGCCGCCCGTACCCGCTTTCGCCGCAGCGACATCGCCGGACGCGACCTGGTCCGGCTGCGGGTCGCGATCGAATCGGCCATCCCGCTCAGTCCCGGCAACTACAACCGCACGCTGCAGCGGTTCCCGTTCACCGCCGAACGACTGGCCCGGTTGGAGCAACTCGCCGCCGAGACCGGGGTCGATCTGTCGCACTCGCCGAAGTGGAGGGAGCAACTGGGTTCCCTGGGCGGCGGCAACCACTTCATCGAGTTGTGCGTCGACGACGACGAGAACGTCTGGCTGTTCCTGCATTCCGGGTCGCGCGGCGTCGGCAACCGGATCGCTCGCCGGCACATCGAGACGGCCAAGCGGCAGTGCGCCCGGCGCCAGGTGGCACTGCCGCACCCGGATCTCGCCTACCTGACCGAGGGAACACCGGAATTCGACTGCTACATCACTGAACTCGACTGGGCCCAGCAGTTCGCGCTGGCCAACCGGGAGGAGATGCTCGACCGGTTCCGGCTGGTGTTCGCCCGGTGGCTGCGGGTGGACCCGGACGACGTCGAGACCCAACGGATCAACACCCACCACAACTACACGGTGCCCGAGCAACACGCCGGCCGGCGGGTCTGGCTGACCCGCAAGGGCGCGATCGCCGCCCACACCGGGGTGATGGGCATCATCCCCGGATCGATGGGCAGCCGCTCCTACATCGTGCGGGGCAAGGGCAACCCGGACAGCCTGTGCAGCGCGCCCCACGGCGCGGGCCGGCGACTGTCGCGCACCCAGGCCCGTCGGCAGTTCACGGCACGGGACCTCGCCGCGCGGATGACCGGGATCGAGTACCGCCACGGCGAGGCCTGGGTGGACGAGATCCCGGACGCCTACAAATCGATCGACACGGTGATCGCCGATTCGGGCGGAACTGGTCGAGGTGGTGACGAGCCTGCGACAGGTGCTCAACGTCAAGGGCACCTGACACCGGCCACGTCCAGATAGATGCGCTCGGCGTCGGCGGCGATGCGGTTCCACCCGTACCGGGCGCTGGCCCGGTCCCGGCCCGCCGCGCCCAGACACCGGCGGCCGAACTCGTCGCGCACCAGTTGGTTGAGCGCCACGGCGACCTCGGCCGGATGATGGTGCTCGACCAGCTTTCCCGTGACGTCGTGAACCACCGTGTCGCGCAGCGCCCCGACCGCGGTCGCCGCCACCGGCACCGCGCAGGCCATCGCCGCCAGTGCGGTTCGGCCGTGCGGGTCGTAGTGCGGGGTGCAGGCCACGACATCGGCGGACCGCAGCAACGCCGGCGTCGGGTCCGGGTCGGTGAACCGGAGCCGGTCGGCCACCCCGACCTCGGCGGCGATCCGGCGCAGCCGCTGTGGGTACGGGCCGTCGGCCGGACCGGTGGCCAGCACCAGCTCGGTGTGCGGGACCGCCGGCAGCGCCCGCACCAGCAGATCGAACCCGGAGTCGGGCACCGCCGGCCCGACACCGACGATGCGGTGCGGCGCGGTGCGCGGGTCGCGCGGCCCGTCCGGGGTGAACCGCTCGAGGTTCACGCCACCGGGCAGCACCGAGGTGCCGGTGCGGGGCCGGCCCAGGCGGATGAGTTCACCGATCTCGTCGGTGCAGGTGGCGGCGATCCAGCGCGCGGTGCGGGCGAGCTTGCTCTCCAGCCGCGCCCGTTGGCTCGGATCGGCCCGCTCGGGCGGGGCCGGGGCGTGCAGGGTGAGCACGGTGGGCAGGTCGAGCGCGGTCGCGGCAAGTTGCGCGGCCACCCCGGCCGCCCAGCCGTGCGCGTGCACGACGTCCGGACGCTGCCGGCGCCATTCGGCGTCGAGGGTGCGGGCCAGCACGCCGATGGCCTCCAGCGGGTCGGCATCGGGCCGGTCCGGGGCGGGTGCGGGGTGGGTCGTGACGGTGTGGCCGCGCCGGGCCAGCGCCGCCACCAGCTCGGCGACGTGGGCGCCGCGGGACCGGTCGGTGGGCCCGGCGCCGGGCACCGAGACCACCGCGATCCGCAACGGGTCCGACGTGTCCACCCCGGCCGCGTACCCACCCCGGCGGCAGCTAAACCGGGATGTCGGGCCCAACCGACTTTCGTTGCGCGGCAACGGACTCGATGCCGATCCACCGCGCCGTCGCGGCGCCGGGGTTTAGCGTCCGGGTTTCCGGGCACCCTGCCGGGCGCAAGCAACCGACGTCAACCGGAAGGCAGAGCATGACCGAGAAGAACAGTGGTCCCCAGGAAGGCATCAAGGGTGTCGTCGAGGACGTGAAGGGCAAGGCCAAGCAGGCCGTCGGCACGGTGACCGGCCGCGACGACCTGGTCGACGAGGGCAAGGCGCAGCAGGACAAGGCCGATGCCCAGCGGGATGCCGCGAAGAAGGAGGCCGAGGCCGAATCGGCCCGCGCCGGTGCCGTTGCGGCCGAAAAGCGCCAGCAGGCCCACCAGTAGGCACAGCAGCGAACGGGGCCCGGTCACCCGGTGACCGGGCCCTTCGCCGTGCGGTGCCGCGGTCAACTGCTGCGGTCGGCGGGGCCGCGCGGTGTGGCCTCGGGATGTTCGGCGTACCAGCGGTCCTCGAGGTGTTTGACGCGGCGGTGCTCGACCATGAGCCAGGTGCCGGCGACGGCGAAGCCGACCGCGGCGATGACGACGAGCAGCACGCCGAGGCCGGCGTTGCCGGTGGCGAACCCGGCCAGGCCGCCGACGAAGGCCACCAGGGCCAGGCCGCCGACGACGAGCGCGGGCATGTTCGCGGTGTCCTTGAGCGCTTCCCCGGCGTGCGGGCGGGTGGTGCGGGCGTGGTCCACGGGATCGTGTGCGTTTTCCGGCATTAGCTCGGCGTTCCCCGTCACGACCTGCGGTAAACCCGTCGCCGTCGGACCCCGGTCATACCATGCGGACATGTCGCGCGCCGCGCTGCTGTTCCGGCTCTACCTGCTGGCCGCCGTCGCCGTTGGGATCGGTGCCGGGCTGGCCGGGTTGGCCTGGCCGTGGATACTGGTGGCCGCGGTGCTGGTCCCGCCCACGCTCGTGGTGCTGCCGCGGTTCGTCGCCGGGGTGGTGCGCGGCGGGTTCACCCCGCGCCCGGCCGAGCTGGACCGCTGGGCCGAAATGTCCGGGACGGAATTCGAGGACTACGTGGCCCGGGTCGCGCGCTCGTGCGGGGTGCCGGTGATCATGACATCGGTCAGCGGTGACTTCGGGGTCGACCTGATCGTCGGCCACCGGCCGAACCGGTTGGCCGTCCAGTGCAAGCGCCGGTCCCGCCCGGTGGGGCCGGACGCGGTGCAGGAGGTGGTCGCCGGGGCGCCGGTGCACGACTGTACTCGCACGATGGTGGTGACCAATCACGAGTTCACCGCGGCCGCCCGCACGCTGGCCGAGCAGCACGGCTGCGTGCTGGTCGGCCGCGACGAGCTGCCTCGGCTGCGTTCGACGATCAGGCGGCTGATGCGTGACGAAGCTCGACAAGCGCCGCGCGCGTCGCCGCCACCGCCGCATCGAGCTCGGCCTCGGTGACGGTCAGGGCCGGCCGGAACCGCACCCCGTCGACGCCGGTGGGCAGCAGGATGACCCGGCGCCGCCACAGCGCCTGCAGCAGGGCGTCGCGCTGGGCCGGGGTGGGCAGGCTGAACGCGCAGATCAGCCCGCGGCCGCGCACATCGCAGACCAGGCCGTCGAACTCCGCGGCCAGGTCGTGCAGCCGGTCGAGCAGATGCCGGCCGAGGCGGCGGGCTCGCGGGATCAGGCCGTCGGCCTCGATCACCTCGAGAATCCGGCGGGCGCGCACCATGTCGGCGAGGTTGCCGCCCCAGGTGGAGTTGATCCGGGAGCTGACGGTGAACACGTTGTCGGCGACCTCGTCGACGCGCCGACCCGCCATCACCCCGCAGACCTGGGTCTTCTTGCCGAACGCGACGACGTCGGGCTGGATCCCGAGCTGCTGGTAGGCCCACGGCGTGCCGGTGGACCCGCAGCCGGTCTGTACCTCGTCGACGACGAACAGCGCGTCGAACTCGTCGCACAGCCGCCGCATCGCGGTGAAGAACGAGGGCCGGAAGTGCCGGTCCCCACCCTCGCCCTGGATGGGCTCGGCGATGAAGCAGGCGATGTCGTGCGGGTGGGCCTCGAACGCCGCACGGGCCTGCCGCAGCGACTCGGCCTCCAGGGCGTCCATGTCGTCGGCGTCCAGCCCGGGCCGCAGGTAGGGCGCGTCGATGCGCGGCCAGTCGAACTTCGGGAACCGCGCGACCTTGACCGGGTCGGTGTTGGTCAGCGACAGCGTGTACCCGCTGCGGCCGTGGAAGGCGCCGCGCAGGTGCAGCACCTTGGTGCCCAGCCGGGGGTCGAGGCCGCGCGCCTGGTTGTACCGGCTCTTCCAGTCGAAGGCAACCTTCAGGGCGTTCTCCACCGCGAGCGCGCCGCCGTCGATGAAGAACAGGTGCGGCAGGGCCGGGTCGCCGAGCACCCGCACGAAGGTGTCGACGAACCGGGCCATCGGCACCGTGTAGACGTCGGAGTTGCTCGGCTTGTTGAGCGCGGCCGCGATCAGCTCGTCACGGAAGGCCGGGTCGTCGGCCAGCGCGGGGTGGTTCATGCCCAGTGGTGAGGACGCGAAGAACGTGAACATGTCCAGATAGCGGGCCCCGGTGCGGGCGTCGACCAGCTGCGACCCGCGGGAGCACTCCAGGTCCAGCACGAGGTCGAACCCGTCGGTGAGCACGCTGCGCGCCAGCACCGGGTGGACGTCCTCCGGCGTCAGCGCATGACGGGACGGAACATCGGCCATACCGCCATGCTATCGCAGAATTTACTGTCAGAATTGGCACATGCCGGATAATTTCCTACGGCACGTGCTGGCGTCGCTCGAAGAACGTCTGCAGGATGACGGTGCTGCGGGTCCGGACGTTGGCCGCCGTGCGGATCTGCTGCAGCAGGTCCTCGAGCGCCCGCGCCGAGGCCACCCGCACCAGCAGCACGTAGCTCTCCTCGCCGGCCACCGAATGACAGGACTCGATTTCCGGGATGTGCGCCAGCCGGGCCGGGGCATCATCGGGTTGCGAGGGATCGAGCGGGGTGATCGCCACGAACGCCGACAACTGCTGTCCGACCGCCTCCGGGTCGACATGGGCGTGGTAACCGGTGATGACACCGCGCGCCTCGAGCCGGCGCACCCGCGACTGCACCGCCGAGACGGACAGTCCGGCACGGGCCGCCAGGTGCGCCAGCGTGGCGCGGCCGTCGGCCACCAGTTCGCGGGCCAGGATCCGGTCGATCTCGTCCAACGGCACGGGCGGGTGCGCGTGCTCCTCGGATTCCCCCATGGCCGCACTGTATCGAACCCACCCGACGACAGCGGAAGGTGACGACATGACCCCCCTGCCCTCCACCGAAGCGCTGCGCACCCGCGCCCGCGAGGCCCTGCACCGGCTCGGCGTGCGCACCGAACCGCAGGCCCCAGGCGGCGGGATCGCCGCCCGCACCCCGATCACCGGTGCCGAGCTGTTCCCGCTGCGCGAGCACTCCGCCGACGACCTCGACACCGCGATCGCCGCTGCCGCGCAGGCGTTCTCGACCTGGCGCAGCACCCCGGCGCCGGTACGCGGCCGGCTCGTCGCCCGGCTGGGCGAACTGCTGGTGGCGCACCGGCAGGATCTGGCCACGCTGGTGACGCTGGAGGCGGGCAAGATCACCAGCGAGGCGCTCGGCGAGGTGCAGGAGATGATCGACATCTGCGACTTCGCCGTCGGGTTGTCACGGCAGCTCTACGGGCTGACCATCGCCTCCGAGCGGCCCGGGCACCGGCTGATGGAGACCTGGCACCCGCTCGGCGTGGTCGGCGTCATCACCGCGTTCAACTTCCCGGTCGCGGTGTGGGCGTGGAACGCCGCGGTCGCGCTGGTGTGCGGCGACACCCTGGTGTGGAAGCCTTCGGAACTCACGCCGCTGACCGCGCTGGCCTGCCAGGCACTGCTGGAGCGGGCCGCCGCCGACGTGGGCGCCCCGCCGGAGGTGAGCCGGGTGGTACTCGGGGACCGGCGGCTCGGCGAGCGGCTGGTCGACGACCCACGGGTGGCCCTGGTCTCGGCCACCGGTTCGGTGGCGATGGGGGCCGCCGTCGGGCCGCGGGTGGCCCGGCGGTTCGGCCGGGTACTGCTGGAACTCGGCGGCAACAACGCCGCGGTGGTCACCCCGTCGGCGGACCTGGACCTGGCGATCCGGGCGATCGTGTTCGCCGCGGCGGGCACCGCCGGGCAGCGCTGCACCACGCTGCGCCGGTTGATCGTGCACCACTCGATCGCCGACGAGGTCTCGGCGCGGATCGTCGACGCCTACCGGCAGCTGCCGGTCGGCGACCCGTTCGCCGAGGGCACCCTGGTGGGTCCGCTGATCCACGAGAACGGCTACCGGGCCATGGTTTCCGCGCTCGAGCAGGCGTGCGCCGACGGGGGCGAGGTGTTCGGCGGCCGGCGCCAGGATCTCGGCGTGGACAGCGCGTACTACGTCTCCCCCGCCCTGGTGCGGATGCCGGCGCAGACCACGCTGATGCACACCGAGACCTTCGCGCCGGTCCTCTACGTGGTGACCTACACCGATCTCGACGAGGCGATCGCCATGAACAACGCGGTGCCGCAAGGGCTTTCGTCGTCGATCTTCACTCTGAACATGCGCGAGGCGGAGCGGTTCATGGCCGCCGACGGGTCGGACTGCGGCATCGTCAACGTCAACATCGGCACCTCGGGGGCGGAGATCGGCGGGGCGTTCGGCGGGGAGAAGGCCACCGGCGGCGGCCGGGAATCCGGCTCGGACGCCTGGAAGGCCTACATGCGCCGGGCCACCAACACCATCAACTACTCCACCGACCTGCCGCTGGCACAGGGCGTGCACTTCGGCTGACCGCCTCCCCTTCCGCTGCCGAGTGTGCGGTTTCGTCCGCGACACGCCGCCCGGGCGTACGGGTGTTCACACTCGCCAGGTCTGCGGGCAGCCCCGCGCCGTCAGCGCCTCGCCCACCCGCCGCAGGAACGTCCGCGGGTGATTGTGCAGCATGCCCGCGGTCAACCGGATGTCGGTCCAGCCGAGCCGGGGCAACAGCCAGTAGCGTTCGGCATCGGCGCTGCGCTGCCGCGGATCGGTCCAGTGGTGCGCCCCGTCGAAATCCACCCCCACCCGGTACTCCGGCCAGCCCAGATCGATCCGCGCGACGACGCGCCCGTGCTCGTCGTACACCCTGACCTGCGTCTCGGGCACCGGGAACCCGTGCCGAACCAGCAGCAGCCGGGTCCGCGACTCGTACGGCGATTCGGCGCCGCCGTCGACGAGCTGCAGCACCTCGCGCAGCCGGCGCAGCCCACGCACACCCGGGTGCGCCTGCGCCACCGCATCGATCGCACCGACGTCGATGCCGGTCGCGTTGAGCAGGGCGTCGATCCGTTGCACCGCCGCCGGCACGGCGAGCCGCCGGCCCAGATCGAACGCCGTCCGGGCCGGGGTCGTCACCGGCATGCCCGCGCGGCGCTCGATCTCGCCGGGCCGTAACGCATCGCTGTGCACGACGATCGCCGGGGGCGGCCGGCGATTGGCGCTGACGAGCTCGGCGGGCAGCGTCGGCTCGAGCCATTTCGCACCGTGCAGCGCCGCGGCCGAGAGCCCGGCGACCACCGCGCGCCGGCGCGACCACAGCCAGGCGGCGCGGGCACGTTCGGCAGGGGCGAGTTCCACCCCGCGGGGGACCCACACGCCGGGATACACCGCGGTGAAGAATCGACGCAGTTCGCGGGAGGTCAACAGCCGGGCGTCGAGCGCCTCGGTGGCCAGGAACGGCCGGCACAGCTCGTCCATGGCCGCAACGCTCGCGGCCGGTGCCGACAGGATCGCCCGCTCAGCGGCGGTTATCCACAGCCCCGGTGATGCGAGTGTGCGATTTCGTACGCCCGCGCGGCGTGTTGCGGATGAAACCGCACACTCGCGGGCCGGGGCGGGCCGGGCGGACCGGTGCGGGCCGGCGCGGGGCTCAGAGAGGGCCGGCGCGGGGCTCAGAGAATGGGGCGGCCGCCGGTGACCGCGACCCGCGCCCCGGTCACGTAGCCGGCCTCGTCGGAGGCCAGCAGCACGTAGACCGGGGCGAGTTCGGCCGGCTGCCCGGCCCGCCCCAGCGGGGTGTTCTCGCCGAACCGCCGCACCTTCTCCGGCGGCATGGTGGCCGGGATGAGCGGAGTCCAGATCGGCCCCGGAGCCACGCTGTTGGCGCGAATCCCCTTTTCCCCCAGTAACTCCGCCAGGCTGGCCGAGAAGTTGGCAATGGCCGCCTTGGTGGCGGCGTAGGGGGCCAGCGTGGGGTTGGGCATGTCGGAGTTCACCGACGAACTGCCGATGATCGACGCGCCCGGACCCAGGTGCGGCAGCGCGGCCTTGACCAGGTGGAAGTAGTGGCCGACGTTGAGCCGGAAGGTGTAGTCCCACTCCTCGTCGCTGATCTCCTCGAGGCCGGCGTGGGTCATCTGGTAGGCGGCGTTGGCGACCAGCACGTCGATCCCGCCGAACTCGGCGACCGCGCGTTCCACCACCCGGCGGCAGTGCGCGGGGTCGGCCAGATCGCCGGGCACCAGCACGCAGCGCCGCCCGGCGGCCTCGACGTATCCGGCCACCTCGGCCGCATCGTCGTGCTCCTCGAGGTAGGCGATCAGCACGTCGGCACCCTCGCGGGCGTAGGCGATCGCCACCGCACGGCCGATGCCACTGTCCCCGCCGGTGATCACCGCCCGTTTGCCGACCAGCCGCCCCGAGCCGCGGTAGGTCTTCTCACCGCAGTCCGGGACGGGGTCCATCAGGTGCTGGTGGCCGGGCGGAGTCTGCTGCTGCGCGGGAAAGCTCATGGTCGGGCGGATACCCCGCCGACGCGGGTCCAAGCGCCGGTGTTCGCCGAATGTCGCCCGGTGTTGGCACCATGGCTGGGTGACCGTCGACGATCCGCTGCGCCGCTTCAGCCCGCTGACGCGCGAGTGGTTCGCCGGCACCTTCGTCGAGCCCACCCCGGCCCAGGCGCAGGCCTGGCAGGCCATCGCCGACGGGGACAACACGCTGGTCATCGCGCCCACCGGGTCCGGCAAGACGCTGGCGGCGTTCCTGTGGGCGATCGACCGGCTGGTCACCGAACCGCCCCGGCCCGCGGGCGCGGGCACCCAGGTGCTCTACGTCTCCCCGCTCAAGGCCCTGGCCGTCGACGTCGAGCGCAATCTGCGCACCCCGCTGACCGGGATCGGCCGGGTGGCCGAGCGGCGCGGCGTGCCGGTACCGCCGATCAGCGTCGGGGTGCGCTCCGGCGACACCCCGCCGGCGCGGCGCCGGGAGCTGATCAGCCGGCCGCCCGACATCCTGATCACCACACCCGAGTCGCTGTTTCTCATGCTCACCTCCGCCGCCCGCGAGACGCTGGCCGAGGTGCGCACGGTGATCGTCGACGAGGTGCACGCGGTGGCGGCCACCAAGCGCGGCGCGCACCTGGCGCTGTCGCTGGAGCGGCTGGACATGCTGCTGCACCGCCCGGCACAGCGGATCGGGCTGTCGGCCACGGTGCGCCCGCCCGAGGAGGTGGCGCGCTTCCTGTCCGGGGCGCGGCCGGCCCGCATCGTCGCCCCACCGGCGGCCAAGACGTTCGAGCTGGCGGTGCAGGTACCGGTGCCGGACATGACCGACCTGGAGCACAACTCCATCTGGCCCGACGTGGAGCAGCGCATCGTCGACCTGATCGAGGCGCACAACTCGTCGATCGTGTTCGCCAACTCCCGCCGGCTCACCGAGCGGCTCACCGCCCGGATCAACGAGATCCACGCCGAGCGGCTGGGCCTGGAGCTGGAGGCCCAGCCCAACCCGGACGTGCCCGGCGGGGCGCCGGCGCACCTGCTGGGCAGCGGGCAGACCTACGGTGCCCCGCCGCTGTTGGCCCGGGCCCACCACGGCTCGGTGAGCAAGGAGCAGCGTGCCCAGGTCGAGGAGGAACTCAAGAGCGGGCGGCTCAAGGCGGTGGTGGCCACCTCCAGCCTCGAGCTCGGCATCGACATGGGGGCGGTCGACCTGGTGATCCAGGTCGAGGCGCCGCCGTCGGTGGCCAGCGGGCTGCAGCGCATCGGCCGTGCCGGCCACCAGGTCGGCGAGATCTCGCAGGGCGTGCTGATCCCCAAACACCGCACCGACCTGATCGGCTGCGCGGTGACGGTACAGCGGATGCTGGCCGGCCGGATCGAGACCATGCAGGTGCCGGCCAACCCGCTCGATGTGCTGGCCCAGCACACGGTGGCCGCCTGCGCGCTGGAACCGCTGGACGCCGACCACTGGTTCGAGGCGGTGCGGCGCAGCGCCCCGTTCGCCACCCTGCCGCGCAGCGCGTTCGAGGCCACCCTGGATCTGTTGTCCGGCAAGTATCCGTCGACCGAGTTCGCCGAGCTGCGGCCGCGGCTGGTCTACGACCGCGACACCGGCACGCTCACCGCCCGGCCCGGGGCGCAGCGGCTGGCGGTGACCTCCGGCGGCGCGATCCCGGACCGTGGCATGTTCGCGGTGTATCTCGCCTCGGACGACGAAAAACCCTCCCGGGTCGGCGAACTCGACGAGGAGATGGTCTACGAGTCACGGCCCGGGGATGTCATCTCGCTGGGCGCGACGAGCTGGCGCATCGTGGAGATCACCCACGACCGGGTGCTGGTGGTGCCCGCCCCCGGGGAGCCGGCGCGGCTGCCGTTCTGGCGCGGCGACGGGGTGGGCCGGCCCGCCGAACTCGGCGCGGCGATCGGCGCGTTCACCGGCGAGCTCGCCGCACTGGACCGCCCCGAGTTCGAGAAGCGTTGCGCCGAGCTCGGTTTCGACACGAACGCGACGGAGAACCTGTGGCGGCTGCTCGACGAACAGCGGCAGGCCACCGGGACGGTGCCGTCGGACACCACGCTGGTGGTGGAGAAGTTCCGCGACGAACTCGGCGACTGGCGGGTGATCCTGCACTCCCCCTACGGGCTGCGGGTGCACGGCCCGCTGGCGCTGGCGGTCGGCCGCCGGCTGGCCGAGCGCTACGGCATCGACGAGAAGCCCACCGCGTCCGACGACGGCATCGTCGTCCGGCTGCCCGACACCGTCACCGAGTCCGGCGCCGCACCCGATCTCGCGGACCTGTTCGTGTTCGACGCCGACGAGATCGACCCGATCGTCACCGCCGAGGTGGGGTCCTCGGCGCTCTTCGCGTCCCGGTTCCGGGAGTGCGCGGCGCGGGCGCTGCTGCTGCCGCGCCGCCACCCGGGCAAGCGCTCCCCGCTGTGGCACCAGCGTCAGCGCGCCGCCCAACTGCTCGACGTGGCCCGCAAGTACCCCGATTTCCCGATCATCCTGGAGACGGTGCGGGAGTGTCTGCAGGACGTCTACGACGTGCCCGCGCTGACCGAGCTGATGCGCGGCATCGCGCAACGCCGGCTGCGGCTGGTCGAGGTGGAGACCGCCACCCCGTCGCCGTTCGCGGCGTCGCTGCTGTTCGGCTACGTCGGGGCGTTCATCTACGAGGGCGACACCCCGCTGGCCGAACGCCGCGCCGCCGCGCTGTCGCTGGATCCCACCCTGCTGGCCGAGCTGCTGGGCCGGGTGGAACTGCGGGAACTGCTCGACCCGCAGGTGGTGGCCGCCACCGCCCGGCAGTTGCAGCACCTCACCGAGGAACGCGCGGCCCGCGACGCCGAGGCCGCGGCCGACCTGCTGCGGCTGCTCGGCCCGCTCACCGAGGCCGAACTCGCCGAGCGCAGCGTGCCCGGCGCCCCGGTCGGAGCATGGCTGGACGGGCTGCGCACCGCCAAACGGGTGCTGCCGGTGTCGTACGCGGGCCGGGACTGGTGGATCGCGATCGAGGACATCGGGCTGCTGCGCGACGCCGTCGGGGTGGCGGTGCCGGTCGGCGTGCCGCTGGCGTTCACCGAGTCGGTGCCCGACCCGCTGGCCGAGTTGCTCGGCCGGTTCGCCCGCACCCGCGGGCCGTTCAGCACCGCCGAGGCCGCGGCCCGGTTCGGCCTGGGGCTGCGGGTGGCCGCCGACGCGCTGGGCCGACTGGCCCTGGACGGCCGGCTGGTGCGCGGCGAGTTCACCGACACCGCCGACGGCACCGAGCAGTGGTGCGACGCCGAGGTGCTCAAGATCCTGCGCCGCCGCTCGCTGGCCGCGCTGCGCGCCCAGGTGGAGCCGGTGGGCACCGCCGCCTACGCCCGGTTCCTGCCGGCCTGGCAGCACGTCGGCGCCGAGGCGACCAGCGGGGTCGACGGACTGGCCGCCGTGCTCGAACAGCTGGCCGGCGTCCCGGTTCCGGCCTCGGCGGTGGAGACGCTGGTGCTGCCGAGCCGGGTGCGCGACTACCAGCCGGCAATGCTCGACGAGCTGCTCGCCGCCGGCGAGATCGTCTGGTCGGGCACCGGCGCGATCGGCGGCGGGGACGGCTGGGTGGCGTTCCACCCCGCCGACACCGCCCCACTCACCCTGGCCGCTCCGGCCGAGCTCGAGTTCACCGACACCCACCGCGCGATCCTCGACCTGCTCGGGCACGGCGGGGCCTACTTCTTCCGGCAGCTGGCCGCCGGCGTTCCGGGTGACGGCGAGGCGGTCAAGGCCGCGCTGTGGGAGCTGGTCTGGGCGGGCTGGGTCACCGGCGACACCTTCGCCCCGGTGCGGGCGATGCTGACCGGGACCCGCCGGGCCGGGAGCCGGCGCAGCACGCCGGCGCACCGGCAGCGGGCCCGCCCGCCCCGGCTCGGTCGGTACAGCGTGGCGCACGCCCAGGTGCGCAGCACCGACCCGACGGTGGCCGGCCGCTGGTCGGCGCTGCCCGCGCCCGAGCCGGACGCCACGGTGCGCGGCCATTTCCTGGCCGAGCTGCTGCTGCACCGGCACGGGGTGGTGACCAAGGGCGCGGTGGCGGCCGAGGGGGTGCCCGGCGGGTTCGCCACGCTGTACAAGGTGCTCACCGCGTTCGAGGAGGCGGGGCGCTGCCAGCGCGGCTACTTCGTGGAGTCGCTGGGCGGGGCGCAGTTCGCGGTCGCGTCCACCGTGGACCGGCTGCGCGGCTATCTCGACGAGGTGGATCCGCACCGTCCCGCCTACCGGGCGGTGGTGCTCGCCGCCGCGGACCCGGCAAACCCGTACGGCGCGGCGCTGCCCTGGCCGGCGCGGGGTCCCGACACCGAGGTGGCGCACCGGCCCGGCCGCAAGGCCGGGGCCCTGGTGGTGCTCGTCGACGGCGAGCTGGCCTGGTTCGTCGAGCGGGGCGGGCGGTCGCTGCTGAGCTTCTGCACCGACCCGGCGGCCCATGCCGCCGCCGCGCAGGCCCTGGCCGGGCTGGTCGCCGCCGGCCGGCTGCCGGGGCTGCTGGTGGAGAAGGTGGACGGGTCGCCGGTGCTGGGGCCGGACACCGACGGCCGGCGTGCCGCGGTGCTGAATGCCCTGACCGAGACCGGGTTTGCCGCCACGCCACGGGGACTGCGGTTGAGGTGAGTCGGCGTGCCTGAGGGGGACACCGTCTACCGCACCGCCGCCCGGCTGCGCGAGGCCCTGGGCGGCAGGACGTTGACGCGCTGCGACGTGCGGGTGCCGCGGTTCGCCACGGTGGATCTGTCCGGCCGCACCGTCGACGAGGTGCTCAGTCGTGGCAAACATCTGTTCATCCGCGTCGGCGATGCCAGCATCCACTCGCACCTGAAGATGGACGGGGCCTGGCTCATCGGTGGGCAGCTCCGCCGTGTGCCGGCGTTCAAGGTCCGTATCCTGCTGGCAACGGAGGACACCCGGGCAGCCGGAGTCGATCTCGGCCTGCTCGAGATCCTGCCCAGGGCAACCGATCTGGATGCAGTGGCACATCTCGGCCCGGATCTGCTCGGCGACGACTGGGACCCGGACCGGGCGGCCGCGAACCTGGCCGCCGATCCGCAGCGCCGACTGGCCGAGGCGTTGCTGGATCAGCGGGTGCTGGCCGGCATCGGCAACGTGTACGCCAACGAACTGTGCTTCCTCAGCGGCCATCTGCCCAGCACGCCGGTGGGCCGGGTCCGCGATCCACTGCGCCTGGTGCGCCGGGCCCGGGAGATGCTGTGGCTCAACCGACTCCGGGCCGAGCGGACCACCACCGGCGATACCCGCCCGGGACGGAACCTGTGGGTGTACGACCGGGCCGGCCGCCCCTGCCGCCGCTGTGACACCCGGATCGAGCGCGACGCCACGGGCGCACGGGTGACGTACTGGTGCCCACACTGCCAGCGTTGACGCGCCTGCCGTTGGTATCGCGCAGGGCGCGTTGCAGCGCACACCGGCCGCTTCGCTGAATCTGCATCGCGACGAACTCTTCGGTGGCGCAGCCGATCTCGCCGTATGCGTTTTGTCACGTTTTCAACCATCCACCACTTTCGATGACGCAAATTCCTGGCTCATCGGCGACGAGGGGGTCGCCGAGGTAACTCGACGCGCGTATCCGAGGCCCAGCGTTGTCAGTGGGGGTTGACGGTGACGCTCGCCGTGGCGCTGGGGGTGGGCGTGGCACTGTCGCTCGGGCAGTCCCCGCTGCTCGCCCGGGCCGCCACGGACACCGAGCACTCGGCCGCCACCGCCGCCGCCGATTCGGACTCGACCGACCCCGGATCGGACCCCGGCGGCGAGAGCGGTGTGGGCACCGGGGCGTCCGCCGATCCGGGCGGTCATCCCGCCGGTGCCGAATCGCCCGCGGAGGCGGAGAACGACCCCGACGGCGCCGAGGAGAGCAGTGACGTCCCCACGCCGGCCGAGATCGCCGACGAACTCACCGAGGGGGTGGACGACGCTCTGATCGGTGACATCCCGCCTGCGACCGGGATCATCGTGGTGACACCGCTCGATCCGCGGGATACCGACGAGACGGAACCGGAACCCGTCGAGCCCGCCCCGGTGAAGGGACTCGACCCGGGTGGCGAGCCTCCCGCCACCCCGGAACCCGTCGCCGAGCCACCGGCCACTCCCGACCCCACCGCCGAGCCGACGCCCACGCCGGAACCCACCGTCGAGCCACCGGCCCCGACCGGGGTGCCCGCGCCGGCGCCCACCTGGCGTGACGTGGTGCCGGAGTCGGCGGCGAAGGTCGCGCTGTGGCTGCCCCGCCTGTTCGTGGAGGCGGTCGCGAGCGTCGTGTCGATGGTGCTGACCCCGTTCCTGGGACCGCTGCCGCCCCCGCCGGCCGATCCGCCGCTGCTGTGGGCGGTACTGGCCTGGGTGCGCCGCGAGATCAACCGCGCCTTCTTCAACGCGCCGCCGCGGGTCGAGAATCGCGAGATCACCCTGGTGCTGCAGCCCGGCCAGGTCGACTCCGGACCGATCCCGTTGGGCGCGTTCGACGCCGACGGTGATCGGATCACCTACAGCGTGCCGGAGCGCGGGCAGCCCGGCGGGCCCCAGCACGGCACGGTGACCATCAACCCGGACGGCACCTTCACCTACACCCCGGACCCGGGCTTCACCGGCACCGACCGCTTCACCGTGCGGGTCTCCGACGCCGGTGCGGCGCCGCACGCGCACGGCCTGCTCAGCCTGTTCGTCCCGGGCCCCGCTCACGCCGACGAGGCCACGATCACGCTGCACGTCACGGCCACCCCCGAGCCGCCCGCCGCCGGTGACGGGGCCTTCAGCACGAGCGAGAACCAGTCGGTCACGCTCGATCTGAGCACGCTGGTGGTCAATCCGGCCGACGACATGGTGTTCGAGATCCTGGACCCGCCGACGCTCGGCCGACTCGGGCACCTCGGTGGTGGCCTGTACCGCTACACCCCCGACGAACACCACTACGGCCTCGACACGTTCACCTACACCGTGAGCATCGACGGCTACACCAGCAAGCCGGCCATCGTCAGGATCGACATCGCGCCCATCACCGATCGGCCCGTCGCGGTACCGGACCACTACGAATTCGTGTTCCCGTTGAGCGGCATCTCCGGACACGCCCATTTGGGCGAGGTGAAGGAAAACGACCGCAATGTCGGCCCGAGCACCAAGTTGAACCCATAGACATCACGATCAATCTGATGGCGTTGAACCCCGGGTTTCCCCCGGGTCAGGTGCGTATACACGTCGACCAATCCGGGATTGTCCACCTCGACTATTACATCTTCAGAACGCCCACCGTCTTCGGTCTCACCACCGACTATTCCTTCTCCTACCGCCTCTACGAGGACCGCGAGGACGGCCGCGTCTGCAGCGATCCGGCCGAGGTGACGATCACGTTCCGGTTCGCCGCCCAGCCCGGGAACGCCTCGGCGACAACACAACTGACGGGAACCACCGTGACGTGATCGCTCGTGTCCACCCGCCCCACCCATCCCTCGACCCCTTGTGAGGTGAAAGATCGCCATGACTTCCAGTCGGTTCGTCGGTCGTGTCGGCGCGCTCGCCGCGGCGCTCGGGGTCGGTACGGCCATGACCCTCGGGCCCGGTGCCCGGTGTGGCATACGCCGACGACACCGACTCCGGCCCGGTGGCGTCCACGAACGCCGCCGGCGACGACAGTGCCGAGACCGGCGTCGCGCCCGGTTCGTCACCGGATCGCTTCGACGGCAACAGAACCGACGAGTCCGACGGCGAGCCGGGACTCGACTCCTCCACCGGCGCGGACGCCGATAACGCCGTCGACGACCTGCCGCCGATCGATGAGATCCTCGACCCGGTCGACGAAGCCATCACCGACGACGGGCCCGGCAGAGACACCACCGACGAGCTCGAGGACGGAACACCCGGGGAGGTACCCGGGAAAATCGAGGACATCCCAACACCGTCCGACATCGCCGAGACCGACGACGACCCGTCCCTCGGGCCGGTCCGCGACCGCGGACACCTCGACCGCTCGGCGACGAAGGTCGTGCAGCGGCCGGCGGCGCAGCGGCCGTCCCGCGTGTTACCGGTCGATTCGTCCCGGACCACCGACCAGCTCACCCCGGAGGCGGTCGCGGTCGGAACCGCGGAGCCGCCGGCCCGCACGCAGCTGCGGCCGGTCGTCCGGGATCGGCTCGAAACGGTCGGGCTGGTGCTGCCACGGGCGTTCGTCGACGCCGTCGCCAGTGTGGTCGGCATGCTGCTCACGCCGTTCATCGGCCCCTACCCGGACCCGCCGGCCCAGCCGCCGCTGCTGTGGGCGGTGCTGGCCTGGGTGCGCCGCGAGATCAACCGGGCGTTCTTCAACACCCCGCCGGTGATCGGCGACCAGGAGTTCAGCCTCACGCTGGAGCCCGGCCGGACGAGCGCGGTCGTGCCGGTCGGCGCAACCGATCGGGACGGCGACCCGATCCGGTTCGTGGTGCCCGAGCGCGGCCAACCCGGCGGCCCCCGGCACGGCACGGTGACCGTCGGCGAGGACGGCGCGGTGATCTACACCCCGGATGCGGGCTTCACCGGCACCGACACCTTCACCGTCCACGCCACCGACGCCGGCGCACCGCTGCACCTGCACGGCCTGCTCAGCCTGTTCGGCTGGCACACCGCGCAGGCCACCGTCACGGTGCACGTCGAGCGGGCCAACGGTTGGCCGATCGCGAACGACGACTGGGCGTCGACCCTCGAGGGGACGCCGGTGTCGGGCAATGTGCTCCTCAACGATGTCGACCCCGACGGCGATCCCCTCACCGTCGAACTCGACTCCGGGCCCGCCCACGGCACGATCGCGATCGACCCGCTCGGCGAGTTCGTCTACACCCCCAACGCCGGGTTCTCGGGCAACGACTCGTTCACCTACCGGGTCTCCGACGGGCGGGGTGGCATCGCCATCGGCACGGTGCGGATCGACGTCGTGCCGGTCAACGACCCGCCATTCGCCGATGACGCGGTGTACACCACACTCGAGGACCATCCGGTCGGCGGTCGACTCCACTTCGGCGACCCAGACGGCGATCCTCTCACCGTCGAGCTCGACTCCGGGCCCGCCCACGGCACGATCGTGATCGACCCGCTCGGCGAGTTCGTCTACACCCCCAACGCCGGGTTCTCGGGCATCGACTCGTTCACCTACCGGGTCTCCGACGAGCGGGGTGGCATCGCCGTCGGCAAGGTCTGGATCGAGGTCATCGCGGTGCCCGATCCACCGGTCGCAGTTCCCGACGAGTTCACGGTCAGCATCAGCGACTACTTCGGATATTCCGGCACGGGCCCCATCGTTCAAGTCAACCTGGGGAACGTCCTGGCCAATGACCCCGATCCGGAGGGTGCCCTGCACGCCCGGTTGGTCTCCGCCAACAACCGCATCGATCTCCCAACACGGTTCGGTATTTTCGTATTCACAATCAACGTCGAGGTCACGGCGTACCTCGACGGAGGCGGCGACCTCATCCTCGAAATGCGCAGCCCATACGGTGGACCGCTCCGGCTGGACGTGCCGATCACTTGGACGCTGCAGTACGTCGCCAACTACGACGGCGCGGTCCCGCTCGACAGCGAACCGGCCACCATCACCGTCCAGTTCGTGAACTGACCGGCTACGGTATGCCGCATGGAGCCGGTTGAACTCGCCCGTCCCCGACCCGAGATCGCCGTCCTGACGCTCAACCGCCCGGACAAGCTCAACGCGCTGTCCTACGAGCTCGTCGACCAGCTGCACCACCGGCTCGACGACCTGCGGGCGGACAACGACTGCCGGGTCGTGGTGCTCACCGGCGCCGGCCGGGGCTTCTGCTCCGGGCTGGACCTGTCCGACCCCAACCCGGAACGCGCCGGGGAGGGAACGGAGTTCCCGCGATCGGGGATGCGCTGGCAGGAGAAGATCGCCGACCTGACGGTCAAGCTGCAACGGCTGCGCCAGCCGGTGATCGCAGCGGTGAACGGCCCGGCCTACGGCGGCGGGTTCGCGCTCGCGCTGGCCTGCGACATCCGCATCGCGGCCGAGTCTGCACGGTTCTGCACACAGTTCATCAAGCTCGGTATCGGCGGCGCCGACATCGGGGTGAGCTACACGCTGCCGCGCATCATCGGCGCGGGTCCCGCCTTCGACCTGATCCTCACCGCCCGGGTGGTCGATGCGGCCGAGGCACTGCGGCTCGGCATCGTCTCCCGACTGTCCACCGACGAGCACCTGCTGCACGACGCGCTGGAGATCGCCGAGACGATCTGCGGGTACGCCAAGTTCGGCGTGGAGTCGACCAAGCAGGTGCTGTGGGCCAACCTCGAGGCGTCGAGCCTGGAGGCCGCCCTGCACCTGGAGAACCGCAGCCAGATCCTGGCCACGGCCGGGGGCACGTTCGATCCGCGGATCCGCTGACCCGCTCCGCCCGGCCGCCGACCCCCACCGCGGCTCGCGGGTTCGCCGGGTCCACGGTGCCGGAACACGGCAAGGGACTTTGGTCCCGAATATCCCGTGATGCCCGACACCGGCCATTCGTCGCGTCTCGCCCGTTTTTCAAGATCATTTGCTGTATCGGGCACGTCGCCGATGACGACCGCACTCGTTGAACTCCATTGTGCGCATAACGCATCTACGGATTCCGTTGAATCAGATTGCTACTACTGATTTCGCATAATAATCGCACCGGAACCCCAGTAATACGAATCACGTTGCCCGCGTTCACCGATCGGACATATGTTGAATTACAACGCTTATCTAACCCGGATTTTTCGTGGAATGTTGCCCTTGATGGCGTGTAGATAAGCGAAAGTGCCTGTCCTGTAAGGAATAATCGGACTTGTCTAAGGTTCGGATCGTTCCCACGGAAAGGCACCTCGCAGGTGAAGAATATCGCGGTCGCACCACGGGTGAAAGTCTCAGCCGACGGCCACGGCGTCGTGTCGCACGCCGGGATGGGCATGGTGCGTGAACTCGCCGACCGCACGGGCCTATCAACGCAGGTCACCGTAGCTTTGGCCGACACCCACCGGGGCCCGTGGGTTTACGCCCCCGGTGATGTCTGCGCTGATCTGGCCGCCGCGGTCGCCGACGGGGCGGACTGCATCGACGAGGTCGGCCAGCTGTGCGGCGATCGTGAGCATGTGTTCGGTGCCGCGGCGTCGACGACGACGATGTGGCGGCTGGTCGATGAGCGCATCGACGCCGCCCACCTGCCCGCGGTGCGGGCCGCGCGGGCCGCCGCGCGAGCGGCGGCCTGGGACGCCGGAGCGGCCCCCGCTGATCAGGACTGGTTGCACATCGACATCGATGCGACCCTGGTCATCGATCACTCCGACAACAAAGCCGGCGCCACGCCGACCTGGAAGAAGACGTTCGGCCACCATCCGCTGCTGGCGTTTTTGGACCGCCCGGAGATCGCCGGTGGGGAAGCTCTGGGCGGGCTGTTGGCACCGGCAACGCCGGTGCCAACACCGCCAGCGATCACATCATTGTCCTGGAGCAGGCCCTGGCCGCGCTGCCCCCAGCGTGGCAGCCCGACCCCGATCAACCCGGCGACCCCGATAAGCCGAAGGTGTTGGTGCGCTGCGACACCGCCGGGGCCACCCATAAGTTCGCCGAGGCCTGCCGCACTGCCGGGGTGGGGTTCTCGTTCGGCTACCCCGTCGACGTTCGCGTCCAGGACGCCGTGGACACCCTCAACCTCGGTTCATGCTGGTATCCGGCCATCGACACCCGCGGCGGAATCCGCGACGGGGCCTGGGTCGCCGAGGCCACCGACCTGGTCAACCTCGAGAGCTGGCCGCCCGGCACCCGACTGATCCTGCGCAAGGAGCGCCCCCATCCGGGTGCACAGTTACGGTTCACCGACGCCGACGGGATGCGCGTCACCGCGTTCATCACCGACACACCCCACGGCGTGGTGCCCGGGCAAGTCGCCGGCCTGGAGCTACGTCATCGCCAGCACGCCCGCGTCGAAGACCGCATCCGCGAACTCAAAGCCACCGGCCTGCGCAACCTGCCGTGTCACTCGTTTTGGGCCAACGCCGCCTGGCTGGAAACCGTGCTGGCCGCCGCCGACCTGGTCACCTGGACCAGACTCATCGGCTTCCGCAACCAGCCCGGGCTGGCCCGCGCCGCGATCAACACTTTCCGCTACCGCGTCCTGCACGTCGCCGCCCGCATCACCCGCGGCGCCCGCCAACTACGGCTACGCATCGACGCCACCTGGCGATGGGCCGCAGCGATCGTCACCGCCTGGCAACACCTGCGCACCGCCTTCGGATAACCGCCAGCCCCCTTGACCACCGATCACGAAAGAACCACAGGCCCTGGGAAAGCCCGCCCCACCCGGCGACACGGGACGACCGATCATGCCGTCATACCAAAAAAACCGCCCCAGCAACACAACCAGCGTTCAAAGCAACTCCGCGTCAACTCGATGCAAAATCGAGGCTAAGCATTTGGTGGTGTTTGCTGATCATCTCCCCGGCGAGGTTCGCGCGGTTCGGGGTCCTGCATCAGTTGTGAACGAATTCGCGCTGCGGCGCTTTCGCGGGAAGGAAGAACAGTGGCCGTCGCCAGGGGTCATCAGTCCAACCGGAACACGGGCGACCGGAACCGTGGCCGGCACCGCAGGGACAGTCGGTCCACCAACCCGCAGGCCGTCTATCCGCACTTCACCCTGCACGCCCCTGACGGCTCGGCCGCGCTCCATCCGCCCAACGGCGCCAACTGCGCGCGCTACGTGGGCCGGGTGGGGGCGCTGGCGGTGGCGCTGGGCATCGGCGTCGTCGTGGGCACCGGGCCGTACGGACTGCCGGTCGCCTACGCCGACACCGACTCCTCGTCTGAAAGTGCCTCCGGTGCAGCGCATTCCACGGCCCCGGCCCGCTCGCGCGAATCCGCCTCCGCCGATCGGTCCAAGGACGGGTCGTCCGGCCCGTCCGCGCCGCACTCCCCTGCCGGCGACGACTCCGACGGCATGAAGGTCAGCAGCTCCGGCGGCCGCACGAACTCCGCCAACGACGCCGGCCAGGCCACCGACGCCGCCGATGCCCGGACGACCGGCCCGGACCGCAGCAGCGGCGCCGCGAACGACGACACCAAGGCTTCCGACGGCGGGAACGACAGCGCCGCAACCGACGACGCCGGATCGCAGCCCGCCGACACGGCTCAGGGCACCGAGCCGGCCGCGGCCACGGACCCGGTTCCCGACGCCGGGGCGGACGAATCCGCCGGTGACGAATCCGGCTCGGCCCCGGCGCATTCGGCCGTCCGGCTGCCGGGGGGACGGCACGGCCACGATCGCCGGACCGACGAGACCGACACTACCGCCGAGGTGGTCACCTCCCTGCCGGGCATCGTCACCCGACCGGTGCGGCACAACCCCGAGCGGACCACGCCGGGCCCGGACACCCTCGAATCCGGCCTCGACACCGTGGAATCCACCACCGACTCGGTGTCGACCACACGGGTCGACCCGCAACCGCCGGCGCACCCGCGGACCACGGTCGGTGTCGTCCACGCGGTGGCCGCCGCGCTGTTGGCCCCGATCATCGGCTACGGTCCGGCCGCACCCGCCCATCCGCCGTTGCTGTGGGCGATGCTGGAGTTCGCCCGCCGCGAGGTGCAGCGCACCTTCTTCAACCGCTCCCCGATCGCGGTGCGCCAGGAGGTGACGCTGGTCCTCGGCCCCGACCGCGACAACATCACCTCCGAGTTCCACGTGCACGACCTCGACGGCGACGACGTGACCTACTTCGTTCCGGCCCAGGGGGTTCCGGGTGGACCGCAGCACGGCTCGGTGAGCGTCGACCAGGGCACCGGCAGCTTCACCTACACCCCCGACCCGGGCTTCACCGGCACCGATACGTTCCGGGTGATGGTCAGCGACGCCCACACCCGGCCGCACCTGCACGGGTTGCTGGGCCTGCTGCGGCCGGACCGGGCCCACACGGATTCGACGACCGTCACCGTCAACGTCCTCGGCGGCACGGTGGCACCGGTGACGAAGGACGATCTGTTCACCGCCGAACAGGGCAACGCCGTCGTCGGCAACGTGCTCGCCAACGACACCGACCCGAACGGCGAACCGCTCACGGCCACCCTGCTGTCCGCACCCCGGTTCGGGACGCTGCGGCTGGCCTCCGACGGGTCGTTCAGCTACGAACCGGATCCGGAGTACCGCGGCGAGGACGGCTTCACCTACCTCGCCTCCAACGGCGTCTCGAGCACCCAGGGCCGGGTGTCGATCGTCATCACCCCGGTCAACCGCGCACCGGTGGGAGCCGAGGACCGTTTCACCACCGCCGAGGACACCCCGCTCAGCGGCAACGTACTGACCAATGACTCCGACCCGGACGGCGACACGCTCACGGCGCTGCTCGACAGCCAGGCCACCCGCGGCGAGGTCCGGCTCAACGACGACGGCAGCTTCACCTACACCCCGGACGCCGAATTTGACGGCGAGGACGCGTTCTCCTACATCGCCCACGACGGCACCCAGGCCGGCGCCCCGACCCTGGTGCGGATCACCGTCACCCCGGTCAACGACGCGCCCGTCCCGGGGCCGGATTCCTACACCATCGGCGAGGATTCGCTCCTGGTCGGCAACGTGCTGGCCAACGACCGCGACGCCGACGGCGACCGGCTCACCGCCGAACTGGACGCCGCCCCGGCACACGGCCAGGTGCAGTTCCACGACGACGGGTCGTTCACCTACCGGCCGGACGCCGACTACCACGGCCCGGACTCGTTCGGCTACACCGTCTCCGACGGCCGGGGCGGCACCGCCACCGGCACGGTCTCGATCACCGTCACGCCGGTCAACGACACCCCGGTGGCCGGTGACGACGCGTTCACCGTCGCCGAGGACGGGGTGCTGACCGGCAACCTGCTCGGCAACGACACCGACACCGACGGCGACCCGCTCACCGCCACGCTCGCCGACGGCCCGGCCCACGGCACCGTGACAATCGATCCGGACGGCAGCTTCACCTACACCCCGGACGCCGACTTCAACGGCGCCGACGAGTTCACCTACACCGTTTCCGACGGCACCGCCGCCGACACAGCCGAGGTGAGCATCACCGTGACCCCGGTCAACGACACCCCGGTCGCCGACGACGACTTCTACACCACCGCCGAGGACACACCGTCGACCGGCAACGTGCTGGCCAACGACACCGACGCCGACGGCGACCGGCTCACCGCCACGCTGGCGCAGGGGCCGCTGCACGGCACCGTGACGCTGAACGAGGACGGCTCGTTCACCTACACGCCCGCAACGGATTTCGCCGGTGACGACTTCTTCACCTACACCGCCTCCGACGGGACGGTCACCACCGAGCCGACGGTCGTCGTCGTCACGGTGACCCCGGTCGACGACGCGCCCGTGGCCGACGACGACGCCTTCACCACCGACGAGGACGGCGTGCTGACCGGCAACGTGCTGGCCAACGACACCGACGCCGACAACGACGGACTGAACGCGCAACTGGTCTCCGGCCCGAGCCACGGCGAGCTGGTGCTCAACCCCGACGGCACGTTCACCTACACCCCCGGGGCGAACTTCAACGGCACCGACGGCTTCACCTACACCGCAACCGACGGTCTGGTGACCGGCAACACCGCCACCGTCACCGTGACGGTGCGTCCGGTCAACGACGACCCGGTGGCGGGCGGGGACTCCTTCACCATCGCCGAGGACAGCACGCTGACCGGCAACGTGCTGGACAACGACCGCGACATCGACGGCGACGGGCTGACCGTCGAACTCGTGTCGGGCACGGCGAACGGCACCCTGACCCTCGACGAGGACGGCACGTTCAGCTACACCCCGAACGCCGACTACCACGGTGACGACAGCTTCAGCTACCTCGTCTCCGACGGGCGGGGCGGCACCGCGCTGGGCACCGTCGACATCACGGTGACACCGGTGAACGACGCGCCGGTCGCCGAGGACGAGACGTTCGGCTTCGACGAGGACCACCGGATCGGCACCGGTGTCGCGATCCACGACGTGGACGGCGACGACCTCACGGTGACGCTGGTGGACGGGCCGGCCCACGGCACGCTGACGCTCGACCCCGACGGCACCTTCACCTACACCCCCGAGGCGAACTTCAACGGCACCGACGGCTTCACCTACACCGTCGCCGACGGCCAGGGGGGCACCGCCACCGCCACGGTCACGTTCGAGGTCGCACCGGTCAACGACGCGCCGATCGCCAACAACGACGACTTCACCGTCGCCGAGGACGGCGAGCTGCACGGCGACGTCGTCGCCAACGACCGCGAGGTCGACGGCGACCCGGTGACCGCGACCCTGGTGGACGGGCCGGCCAACGGGACGGTGACGCTCAACGACGACGGCTCGTTCGTCTACACCCCGAGCGCCGACTTCACCGGGACCGACAGCTTCACCTACGCGACCTCGGACGGCTCGCTGACCGGCAACACCGCCCTGGTCACCATCGTGGTCACCGCCGTCAACGACGCCCCGGTCGCCGGCGACGACACCTACACGGCCGACGAGGACACCGTGCTCAACGGCAACGTGCTCGACAACGACCGTGACATCGACGGCGACTCGCCGGCGGCCGAACTGATCTCCGGCCCGAGCCACGGCTCGGTGACGCTGAACGGGGACGGTACCTTCACCTACACCCCGGACGCCGACTACCACGGCACCGACAGTTTCACCTACGCCGTCTCCGACGGCAGCCTCGGTGACGAGGCGGTGGTGACCATCACCGTCACCGCGGTGAACGACGCGCCGGTCGCCCATGACGGCGCCGCCGGCACCGACGAGGACACCGCACTGCACGGCACCGTCACCGTCACCGACGTCGACGGCGACCCCGTGCACGTCGAGATCGCCACCGGCCCCGAACACGGCACCCTGACGCTCAACCCCGACGGCACCTACACCTACACCCCCGAGGCGGACTTCAACGGCACCGACGGCTTCACCTACACCGCAACCGATTCCGCCGGCCCGGCCGGCGCCACCGGCGCCATCACCATCACGGTGAACGCCGTCAACGACGACCCGACGGCGACCGACGACGCCTACACCACCGATGAGGGTGCACAGCTGGTGGGCAACGTCGTCGGTAACGACACCGATGTCGACGGCGACGCCCTGACCACCGCGGTGGAGCGCGAACCGGCACACGGCACCGTGGTCCTCGACCCCGACGGGTCGTTCACCTACACGCCGGACGGTGAATACCACGGCGCCGACGAGTTCACCTACACCGTCTCCGACGGCCGGGGCGGCACCGCCACCGGCACGGTCTCGATCACCGTGACCCCGGTCAACGACGCCCCGGTCGCCGGCTCCGACGCCTACACCACCGCCGAGGACACCGCGGTGAGCGGCAACGTGCTGGACAACGACACCGACGCCGACGGCGACACGCTGGCCGCCACCGTGGTGGTCGGGCCGGGCAACGGCACCGTGGTGCTCAACCCCGACGGCAGCTTCACCTACACGCCGAACGCCGACTACAACGGCACCGACCACTTCGTGTACCGGGCCTCCGACGGCAGCGCCGACGATCTGAGCACCGTCACCATCACCGTCACCCCGGTCAACGATGCCCCGGTGGTCGCCGGCGCCGGTTCGATCACGGTCGACGAGGACACCACGGTCACCGGCTCGGTGCTCGACCACGTCCACGACGCCGAGGACGATCCGCTGGTCACCGCGGTCGACGCCCCGCCGACCCACGGCACGCTGAACCTCAACCCCGACGGGTCGTTCACCTACACCCCGGACGCCGACTACACCGGCGACGACCGGTTCCGCTACACCGTCTCCGACGGCCGGGGCGGCACCGCGGTCGGCGCGGTGAACATCACCGTCACGCCGGCCAACGACGCCCCGGTCGCGGCCGACGACACCGTCACCACCGCCGAGGACGCCACCGTGCACGGCAACGTGCTGTCCAACGACAGCGATGTCGACGGCAAGTCCGACATCGTCTCGGTGGCGGTGGTCTCCGGGCCGGCGAACGGCACCGTGCACCTCGACCCGCAGACCGGCGAGTTCACCTACACGCCCGACGCCGACTACAACGGCACCGACTCGTTCACCTACACGGCGACCGACGCGGCGGGTGCGACCAGCGGCACCGCGACCGTGACGATCAACATCACCCCGGTCCCCGACCGGCCGCAGGCCGCCGACGACGCGTTCGGCACCGACGAGGACACGCCGGTGCGCGGCAACCTGCTCGACAACGACCGCGATCCCGACGGCGACGAGGTGACGGCGATCCTGGGCAACGTCCCGGCCAACGGCACCGTGCACCTCGACGCCGACGGCACGTTCACCTACACCCCGGACGCCGACTTCAACGGCACCGACTCGTTCAGCTACACGATCACCGACGCCACCGGGCTGACCAGCCGCACGGCGACGGTCACCATCACGGTGCGCGCGGTCGACGATGCGCCGGTGGCCGTGGCCGACACCGTGCGGGTGAGCACCGGCCGGACGGCCACGATCGCGGTGACCGACCTGCTGGCCAACGACACCGACGCCGACGGCGACCCGATCAGCCTCACCGGAGTGTCGAACGCGGTGGGCGGCACCGTGACCTACGACGCCGCGACCGGCACGGTCACCTTCACCCGCGCGACCGGGTACACCGGGCCGACCAGCTTCGACTACACGGTGAACGACGGGTCGACGACCACGGTCACGGTCGAGGTGCTCGACAACACCGCCCCGCGGGCCACCGACGTGCAGGCGGTGAACGGAGCCGACAACGCCGCCGGCCGGATGGACACCGGCGACCGGATCGTGTTCACCTTCAGCGAGGCCATCGACCCGGCGTCGATCATGGCCGGCTGGGACGGTGCCACACCCGCGAACGTGGTGGTGCGGGTGTACGACACCACGGTGCTCGGCTTCCCCACCGACGACGGCTACGACAACCTGATGATCTACGACGCGGCCGATGAGAACCCGCTGCCCCTGGGCCGGGTCAGCCTGAACCGGGCCGACTTCGTCTCCGGCGGCAACGGCGAGTACATCACCTTCGGGGCCACCGGGACCCCGTCGACCATGACGATCGTCGACAACACCCTGACCGTCACCCTGGGCAGCTACGCCACCGACAACCCGTTCGTCAACCGGACGTTCGCGCTGGGGTCCACCGCCATGACGTGGACACCGTCGGCGGAGCTCACCGACCTGGCGGGCAACCGTCTGGTCCCCGACCCGGTCACCGAGAGCGGTCCCAACGATCGCGACTTCTGACGGCCCGCACCGTTCGTCGGGGCCGTCCGCAACGCGGGCGGCCCCGACGCCGGGTCAGCGGCGGCGCATCACAACGGGGTGCCGCCGCCGTCGACGACGATCACCGTGCCGGTGATGTAGCTGCCCGCGTCGGAGGCCAACAGCAGTGCGGTGCCGACGATCTCGTCCGGCGAGGCGAGCCGCTTCAGCAGCGTGCTGTTGGCCATCGCCGCGATGGCCTCCGGCGGGTTGTTGCGCATCATGTCGGTGTCGACCGGCCCGGGCGCGATCGCGTTGACCCGGATGCCCAGCGGCGCGAACTCCGCGGCCATCGACCGGGTGAACGACATCAGCGCGGCCTTGTTCGACGAGTAGATCGAGGTGAAGGACGCGAAGTTGAACGCCCCCACCGAAACCATGTTGATCACCGCCGCGTGGTCGCTCTGCCTGAGGTAGGGCAGCGCGTCCTGCACCAGCAGCACCGGCCCGCGCACGTTGACCTCGTAGGACTTGGCCAGCGCGTCGGTGGTGAACCGGCCGATCGGCTGGGCCAGTGCGTTGGCGGCGTTGTTGACCACCACGTCGATGCCGCCGAATTCCTCGACCGTGGCCGCCACCAGCGCCTGCAGGCCGTCGGGGTCGCCGAGGTGGGTGGGCACCCCGATGGCCTGCCCGCCGAGCTCGCGCAGGTGCGCGGCGGTCCGCTCGCAGGCCTCGGGCTTGCGGCTGGCCACCACCACCCGGGCACCGGCCAGCACGAAGCCCTCGGCGAGCGAGAGGCCGATGCCGCGGGTGCCGCCCGTCACGATGACGGTGCGGTCGGTCATGTCGAAGAGTCGGTCGAATGTGCTGCGATCCACGCCGGACAGTGAATCACGTCCGACCCGGCCGGTGACCGTGATCGGCCACCCACCGACCCGCACAGCATGGCCTCATGCCTGCGAGTTCGGCCGCCGCGCGGCCCGCGCGGCAACGATTTCGTCGATCGCCGCGGCGATGCGGCCCCGCCGCGGAGCCACCGGTTCGACCCGCACCGGGTCGCCGACCCGCACCACCCCGGGCCGCACCACGTCGGCGTACACGCCCGCGCTCGGCCGGTTGCCGAACAGCGGCACGTCGCGGCGGCGCACCTCGGTCAGCACCGACAGGATCCGTTTGTCCGCCGGCAGGTCGTCCCCCTGCGCCCGGGTGGTCATCACGCACCGCGAGGTGGGCATCACCACGTGCAGCACCGCCTCGTCGCCGATGTGCAGGTCGCAACCGAGCAGCAGGTCCTCGCCGTCGATCTCGCCGTCGATCCCGCCGTCGCCGTCGTCGAGCAGGATGTTGGGCCGGAACCGGCGCGGGTCCCAGTCGCCGTCCGGGTGGGCCGCCCGCAGCCGGGCCAGGGTGCCGCCGGCCAGCAGGTGGACCGGGGCAAGATCGACCTGGGTGCCGGGCGCGCCGCGGACCAGCCGGACCTGCACGCCGAGCAGCGCCGACATCCGCCGGGCCAGCTCGGCCGGGTCGTGCACCTCGGTGCCGTCCGGGAAGGTCACCGCCACCGCGTCGCCGGCGGGGCGGGCCCGGCAGGTCATCACCGGCCCGAACTTCTTGCCGCTCACCAGCTGTCCGGTCGCAACCACCTCGAACGCCCAGCACCGGTCACCGGCCACCCCGCCCTCGACCAGTTCGAGCTGCGGAACCTCTTCGCCGCGAAGCGATTTCACCGGATGGCGCCACAGCGCGCCGACACGCGTCACTACGTCCTCCCACTGATGAGCGCCCTCCGAGCGGGTCGGTGAACGCCGGTCGACGGGCCCGGGGTGGATGTTACGGGCATCGCCGTTCCCCGGCGAGGCGAAGCCCGGGCACCCGCGCCGACCGCCGTCGGGTCCTCGTGACAGCGCAACGCCGGGCAGTCACGCCAACCGTTCCCCGACGACTCCCGGAAGCGTCCGGCCGCTGACGAACCGCCGCCGCTCACCGCTGGCCGGGTCGTCGAACTCCAGCGCGTGCGCCAGCAGCTGCAGCGACCGCGTGAAGTCGTCCGGGTCGACGTCGATCACCTTCGGATACAACGGATCTCCGTTGATCGGCAGCCCCAGCGAGTTCATCTGCACCCGCAGCTGATGGGTGCGGCCGGTGGCCGGGGTGAGCCGGTAGAGCCCGTCGCCCAGGTGCTCCACCAGGGTCTCGGCGTTCGGCGGTCCGTTCTCCTCGGACGCCTGGAGCTGCCCGCGCCGCTTGACGATCCGGCTCCACACCACCCGCGGGAACCGCAGCGTGGGGTCCACCCCGGCGCGCGCCAGATAGGTCTTGCGCACCGCACCCCGGGCGAACATCGTCTGGTAGGCGCCCCGCACCTCGCGCCGGACGGTGAACACCAGCACCCCGGCGGTCAGCCGGTCCAGCCGGTGTGCCGGCGACAACTCCGGCAGGCCCAGTTCCCGGCGCAGCCGCACCGTCGCCGTCTGCACCACGTGCCGGCCCCGCGGCATGGTCGCCAGAAAGTGCGGTTTGTCCACCACGACGATGTCGTCGTCGCGGTACAGCACCGGCATCTCGAACGGCACCTCGACCTCGTCGGGCAGATCCCGGTACAGGTGCACCACCGCACCCGCCGGCAGCACGGTCCGCTCGTCGACCACCGCACCGTCGGGGCAGAACACCTGGCCGTCAAGCACTTTCGCGGCGACCTCGGGTCCGAACCGGTCGGTGAACTCGTCGAGCACCCGGCCGCCGCGCAGCCGTACCCGCACCGGGCCGAGCGCGTCCCGAACCGGCAGCGGGGTCAATGCAACGGCACCGGCTCGAGCAGCTGCGCCCGGGCCTCCGGGGCGGCCTGGCGCAGCGCATCGGCCGACTCGTCGTCGGGCTGCTGCTGGGACCGCACCTCGGCGTCGACGCGGGCCAGGTAGGTGTCGACCTCACGCTGCACGTCGGCCGCGGTCCACCCCAGCACCGGGGCGACGACCTCGGCCACCTCGCGCGCGCAGTCCACCCCGCGGTGCGGGTACTCGATGGAGATGCGCATCCGGCGGGCCAGGATGTCCTCGAGGTGCAGCGCCGCCTCGGCCGCCGCGGCGTAGTAGGCCTCCACCTTCAGATACACCGGCGCGTCGGTGATCGGCTCGAGCAGCTCGGGCCGGCCCTCCGCCATCGCCAGCACCTCGCCGATGAGCGAGCCGTAGCGGTCCAGCAGGTGCCGCACCCGGTACGGGTGCAGCCCGTAGCGCGCGCCCACGCTCTGGGTCTGGTTCACCAGCGCGAAGTAGCCGTCGGCGCCCAGCAGCGGCACCTTCTCGGTGATCGACGGCGCCACCCGGGCCGGGACGAACTGGGCGGCGGCGTCGATCGCGTCGGCCCCCATCACCCGGTAGGTGGTGTACTTGCCGCCGGCGATCGCCACCAGCCCGGGCGCGGGCACGGCCACCGCGTGCTCGCGGGAAAGCTTGGAGGTGTCGTCGGACTCGCCGGCCAGCAGCGGCCGCAGCCCGGCGTAGACGCCGTCGATGTCGTCGTGGGTCAGCGGGGTGGCCAGTACCCGGTTGACGTGGCCGAGGATGTAGTCGATGTCGGCCCTGGTGGCCGCCGGGTGCGCCAGGTCGAGATTCCAGTCGGTGTCGGTGGTCCCGATGATCCAGTGCGTCCCCCAGGGGATGACGAACAGCACCGACTTCTCGGTGCGCAGGATGATCGCCACCTCGCTGACGATGCGGTCCCGCGGCACCACGATGTGCACGCCCTTGGAGGCGCGCACCCGGAACCGGCCGCGCTGGCGGCTCAGCGCCTGGATCTCGTCGGTCCACACCCCGGTGGCGTTGACCACCACGTGGCCGCGCACGTCGGTGGTCTCACCGGTCTCGGAGTCGCGCACCGTCACCCCGGTCACCCGGTCGCCCTCCCGCAGCAGGGCGACCACCTGCGAGGAGGACCGCACCACCGCGCCGTAGTGCGCGGCGGTGCGCACCACCGTCAGCGTGTGCCGGGCGTCGTCGACGACGGTGTCGTAGTAGCGGATTCCGCCGATCAGCGCGTCGCGGCGCAGCCCCGGGGCCAGCCGCAGTGCCCCGGCCTTGGTCAGATGCTTCTGCGCCGGAACGGATTTCGCGCCGCCGAGCTGGTCGTAGAGAAAGATCCCGGCCGCCACGTAGGGCCGCTCCCACCAGCGCCGGGTCAGCGGGAACAGGAACGGCAGCGGCTTGACCAGGTGCGGCGCCAGCGTGGTCAGCGCCAGTTCCCGTTCGTGCAGCGCCTCGCGCACCAGGCCGAACTCGAGCTGCTCGAGATAGCGCAGCCCGCCGTGGAACATCTTGCTGCTGCGACTGGAGGTGCCCGAGGCGAAGTCGCGGGCCTCGACCAGAGCGACCTTGAGCCCCCGGGTGGCCGCGTCCAGTGCGGCGCCGGCGCCGACCACCCCGCCGCCGATCACCACCACGTCGAACTGTTCACTGCCGAGCCGGTCCCAGGCCTGCCGCCGCTGCTCGGGGCTCAGCAGGGGCTGCCCGGTACCCGGCGCGAGTCTCGCCTCGCTCACGGGTTCCAGGCTACGTGCATCAGTCCAGATCGTCGTGCGAGATGAGCTGACGGGCCGCCTCGGTGATCGACCCGGACAGCGACGGGTACACCGAGAAGGTCTGGGCCAGGTCGGCCACGGTGTTGCCGTTCTGCACCGCCAGGGCGATCGGCAGGATGAGCTCCGAGGCGATCGGGGCGACCACCACACCGCCGATCACCACCCCGGTCATCGGGCGGCAGAAGATCTTCACGAAGCCGCGGCGCAGGCTCGACATCTTGGCCCGGGCGTTGGTGTTCAGCGGCAGCATGATGGTGCGCGCCGGCACCGAGCCGTCGTCGATCATCCGCTGCGGCACGCCGACCGCGGCGATCTCCGGGCGGGTGAACACCGCCGCGGCCACGGTGCGCAGCCGGATCGGGCTGACCGCCTCGCCGAGCGCGTGGTACATCGCGATGCGGCCCTGCATGGCCGCCACCGACGCCAGCGGCAGCAGGCCGGTGCAGTCGCCGGCGGCGTAGATCCCGGGCACCTTGGTGCGCGAGACCCGGTCGACGGTGAGGTACTCACCGGGCTTCACGTCCAGGCCGACCCGCTCCAGGCCCAGCCCGGCGGTGTTCGGGATGGAACCCACGGTCATCAGCGCATGGCTGCCCTCGACGCGGCGGCCGTCGGCCATGGCCACCAGCACCCCGTCGGCGGTGCGGGTGACCGACTCGGCGCGGGCGTTCTTCACCAGCGTCACGCCGCGCTCGGCGAACGCCTCCTCCAGCACCGCGGCGGCGTCGGAGTCCTCGTGCGGCAGGATCTGGTCGCGGCTGGCCACCACGGTCACCTTCACGCCGAGCTCGGTGTAGGCGTTGACGAACTCCGCGCCGGTCACGCCGGAGCCGACCACCACGAGATGCTCGGGCAGCTCGGTCAGGTCGTAGAGCTGACGCCAGTTGAGGATGCGCTCCCCGTCCGGCACCGCGTTGGGCAGCACCCGCGGGCTGGCGCCGGTAGCGATCAGCACCACGTCGGCGACGAGCCGCTGCTCGCCCCCGTCGTGGCGGGTGACCTTCACCACGTGCCGGGCCAGGCCGGGCGCCTCGTCGACGAGCTCGCCGCGGCCGGCGATGAGCGTCACGCCCTCGCTGCGCAGCCGCTCGGCGATGTCGGCGGACTGGGCGGCGGCGAGCTCCTTGACCCGGCCGTTGATCTGCGGCAGCGAGATCTCGGCCTGCGCCGGGTCGATCGCGTAGCCCAGCGCGGGGGCGCGGCGCAGCTCGGTGCGCACCCCGGTGGAGGCGATGAAGGTCTTGGACGGCACGCAGTCCCACAGCACGCACGCGCCACCGATGCCGTCGGAGTCGACGATCGTGACGTCGGCGACCTCCGGTCCGCGGGCCGCGGCGACCAGCGCCGCCTCGTAGCCGGCGGGTCCCCCGCCGATGATCACGATCCGGGTTGCCACGGCCCCTAACCTAACCATGCGTCAGGGTGATCGCCCACTCGGGCGCGCACGCTCTAGGCTGTGAGATCGTGCCGCTCTACGCCGCGTACGGATCGAACATGGATCCCGAGCAGATGATGCAGCGTGCCCCGCACTCACCGATGGCCGGTACCGGCTGGCTGCACGGCTGGCGGCTCACGTTCGCCGGTGAGGACATCGGCTGGGAGGGCGCGCTCGCCACGGTCGTGGAGGACCCGGGGTCGCGGGTGTTCGTCGTGCTCTACGACGTCACCAAGGAGGACGAGCGCAACCTCGACCGCTGGGAGGGCGCGGAGCTCGGCATCCACAAGAAGATCCGCTGCCGGGTCGACCGGATCTCGTCGGACACCGACACCACCCCGGTGCTGGCCTGGCTGTACGTGGTCGACGCCTGGGAGGGCGGCCTGCCGTCGGCGCGCTACCTCGGCGTGATGGCCGACGCCGCCGAGGTGGCCGGGGCGCCGCCGGAGTACGTGTACGACCTGCGCACCCGCCCCTCCCGCAACGTCGGCCCGTAGCCCCTTCCCCACCCCCTCTCCCCCGCTCCCCGCGAGCGACCGTGTCTGTGCGGCGACACGCCGGGGGTTCCCGGCATGATCCGGTCGCTCACGCCACCGCGACGGGTCGCAGATGTGCGCCGAGTCGCGCGACGAGCTCGACCGGGAAGCGCCGCACGTCCTCGAGCACGATCCGCTCCACCGTCCAGCCCACCTCCTGCAGCGCGACCTGACGTCTGCGGTCCCGTCGGATCGCCGCCGGGTCGTCGTGCCAGAACTCGCCGTCGTACTCGGCGGCCACCCGGCGCTCCGGCCAGGCGAAATCGAGCCGGCGCAGCTCACCGTTGCCGTCGACGACCCGGTACTGCAGCTCCGGAACGGGCAGTCCGCCGTCGAGCATGACCAGCCGGGCCTCGCTCTCCATCGGGGACTCGGCGCGGCCGTCGGCCACCGGGAGGAGCCCGCGCACCGCGACGATGCCGCGCCGGCCGGCCTGCGCGACGGCCGCCCGCCACAGCTCGGCCCGGGTGCAGGTGCCGCTGCGCAGCGCGGCGTCCAACGCGGCCAGGGCCCGCGGCCGGCGCAGCGTGCGGGCCACCTCGACGGCGGTCCAGGCCGCTGCGGTGGCCGGCCGGCCGGCCGGCCACGGTCTGCACCGGTGCGCCCTCGCGGCGGTGCACCACCAGCCCGTCGGCCGAGCGCAGCCGCGAGCCGGGCGGGCTGAGTACGTGCAGGTCGCCGGGTTCCTCGGTGTCCCGTACAGGGCGGCGGCGGTGCCCAGGCACACCGGCACCGGGGTGCCGCACATGAAGTCCAGGGCCTGCAGCCGGCGCAGGTCGTCGATCTCGCCGCGGCAGTAGACGCCGTGCCAGACCCGGCTGAGGTCGCCGGCGGCGACGGCCGCCTCGAGGCGGCGGCGGGACAGCCGGGCCAGCAGTTGGGCCGTGGTCGCGAACCCGCCCTGGCGGTCGAAGAGATCCTCGAGCGTCCGATCCATGCGACGACGGTCGCCGTCGCGGCCGGTGCGGCGGAAGAGGCGCCGGCGGATCTGTGGATGGCAGGTGGTTTCGGGACCGCCGTCGCGGCGCGAGGGACCGCGACATGCCGTCAGCGCACGGCGTGTCGGCGTACAGACACGGTCACTCGCGGGGTGGGGAGGGTGGCGTCACTCGCGGAGGGTGGCGGCCTGCTCGACGATGTTGACCATGGTGCGCACCCCCACCGCCAGGGCGCGCTCGTCGAGGTCGAAGGTGGGCTGGTGCAGATCCAACTGCGGGCCCTGGCCGCTCCACACCCCGAGCCGCGCCATCGCACCCGGCACCTCCTCGAGGTACCAGGAGAAGTCCTCCCCGCCGCCGGACTGGCGGGTGTCGGCCAGCGCGTCCGGGCCGATGCCCTCGATGGCGTGGGTGAGGATGCGGGTGGACACCTCCTCGTTGACCACCGGCGGCACACCGCGCCGGTACTGCACCGTGTGGTCCAGGTTCAGCGGTGCCAGCAGCGCCGAAACGACTTCCCGCACAATCTCTTCCAGCCCGAGCCAGGTGTCCCGGCTGGCGGTGCGGATGGTGCCGGCGAGCGTGCCGGTCTGCGGGATCGCGTTGGCGGCCACCCCGGCGTTGACCGCGCCCCACACCATCACCGTGCTGTTGCGCGGGTCGATGCGCCGCGACAGCACCCCGGGCAGCCCGGTGATGAGCGTGCCGAGCCCGTAGACCAGATCCCCGGTCAGGTGCGGACGGGAGGTGTGTCCGCCGGGCGAGTGCAGGGTGATCTCGATCTGGTCGGCCGCCGAGGTGATCGGTCCGGGCCGGGTGGCCACCTTGCCGACCGCGAGCCGCGGGTCGCAGTGCAGCGCGAAGATTCGCGACACCCCGCCGAGCACACCGGCGGCGATCGCGTCCAGCGCCCCGCCGGGCATCAGCTCCTCGGCCGCCTGGAACACCAGCCGCACCCCTACCGGCAGTTCCGGCACCGAGGCCAGCACCATCGCGGTGCCGAGCAGGATCGCGGTGTGCGCGTCGTGGCCGCAGGCGTGCGCGACGTTGGGCACCGTCGAGGCGTACGGGGCGCCGGTGCGCTCGGCCATCGGCAGGGCGTCCATGTCGGCGCGCAGCGCCACCCGCGGCCGGTCGCCCGGGCCCAGGTCGCAGATCAGGCCGGTGCCGCCGGGCAGCACCTTGGGATTGAGCCCGGCCTCGGCGAGCAAATCGGCGACGAACTGGGTGGTGGCGAACTCCTGACGGCCCAGCTCGGGGTGGGCGTGGATGTGCCGGCGCCAGGCGACCAGGTCGTCGAAATGCTCGGACAGCCACCGCGCCGCGGCGTGCCGGAGGACGCTCATGCCGCGACCCCCTCTGCGGCGGACGGCGCGACGGTGCTGGGCATTACCGCAGTATCTCACCACCGGCCGGTCCGTTCTCCGGCCGGTTAAGCTGCCCTACCGTGACCGAACCGGAAGCGCTCGCGCAGACCGCCGCCGACGCGATCCGCCGGCGCACCGGCGCGGACGCCCACGACGTCGCCGTGGTACTGGGCTCGGGGTGGGCCCCGGCGGTCGCCGCGTTCGGCGAACCGGACGCCACCATCCCGATGGCCGAGCTGCCCGGTTTCACCCCGCCGACCGCCGAGGGCCACACCGGCGAGATGGTGTCGGTACGGGTCGGCGGCCACCGGGTGTTGGTGCTCGCCGGCCGTATCCACGCCTACGAGGGCCACGACCTGCGCCACGTCGTGCACCCGGTGCGCACCGCCTGCGCGGCCGGGGCGCGCACCGTGGTGCTCACCAACGCCGCCGGCGGGCTGCGGGCCGACTACTCCGTCGGCCAGCCGGTGCTGATCGCCGACCACCTGAACCTGACCGGCCGCTCACCGCTGGTCGGGCCGCGGTTCGTGGACATGACCGACGCCTACACCCCCGCGCTGCGGGCGCTGGCCCGCCGGATCGACCCGACGCTGGCCGAGGGCGTGTACGCGGGTCTGCCGGGCCCGCAGTACGAGACGCCGGCCGAGATCCGGATGCTGCGCACGCTGGGCGCCGATCTGGTCGGCATGTCGACGGTGCACGAGACGATCGCCGCCCGGGCCGCCGGCGCACAGGTGCTCGGGGTGTCGCTGGTGACCAACCTGGCCGCGGGCATGACCGGCGCGCCGCTCGACCACGAGGAGGTGCTCGCGGCCGGCCGTCAGTCCGCGGCCCGGATGGGGGCGCTGCTCGCGGCGGTGATCGCGCGCCTGTGAGCCCGCCGGCGCTCCAGCGCGATCGCGGCGCGGGCCAGCACCGGTGCGGCGAACAGCATGAGCAGCACCCGCAGCACCTGGGCGGCGATGATGAAGGTGACGTTGGACCCGGTCTCCACCGCGGTGGCCAGCACCGCGTACACCCCGCCCGGGCTGGCCGCCAGGTAGCCCTCCAGCGGGGTGAGCCCGGCGACCCGGGCCAGCAGCACACCCAGCCCGGCCCCGGCGACGGTGATGACAACGATGAGCGCGATCGCCGCGGGCAGCATCCGCGCGATCGCCGCCAGTGACTCGCGGGTGAACGCCACCCCGGCCTGCCAGCCGATGAACAGGTAGCCCAGCTGCACCAGCAGCGCCGGCACCGCCAGCCCGAAGGAGAGCCCCGTCAGCTGCAGCACCACGGTCAGCGCCAGCGGGCCGAGCAGCCCGGCGCCGGGCAGGTGCACCCACCGGCCCAGCCGGCCGCCGGCCAGCACCAGCGCCACCAGCATGGGCAGCCCGAGGTACCAGGGGGCGGGCTCGGGTGCGGGCGGCGGGGCGACCGGGTGGGACCGGTCGGCGTGGTAGATGAACGCGACCACCACCGGCATCGACGCGGTCACCAGCGCCACCCGCAGGTACTGGATGACCGACACCACCCGGTCGTCACCGCCGAGCTCGCGGGCGATGGCGACCAGGCCGGAGGCCCCGCCGGCGACCAGGGCCAGCGCCCCGGTGAGCGGGGTGACGTCACGGCGCAGCCCGAGCAGCGCCCCGGCCAGCACGCTGAGCAGCAGGGTGGCCACCGCGACCGCGACGACGATGAGCCACGCCGAGCCCACCGCGTCGACCGCGTCGCGCTGCACCATGGTGCCGATGTAGACGCCGAGCACGCCCTGGGCGGCCAGCACGGCCCGGCGCGGGATGCGGCGCGGAGCCGCCGAGCACAACGCCAGCACGATGGCCACGACGAGCGCGGCGAACAGCGCGGCCGAGGGCACCTGGAGCAGGGTGAACGGGACGGTCACCGCCAGGCTGGCCGCGACGAGCAGCGCCCAGCTGGTCAGGCCGCGTCGTACATCCATATCGATACCAAGTATGCCCTTGGTATCGATCATCTCGCACCTGCTGGTACCGGGAGGATCAGCAAGGTATAACTTGCTTTATGACCCCGGTCACCACACCCGCCACCGAGTTGCGGGAGTCGCTGATGGCCGTCGCCCGCCAGATGCGCCGGCACCGGCCCCGGCACGGGCTCACGCTGACCCAGCTCGAGGTGCTCGGCGAGGTCGGCCGCACCGGCGGGATCTCCCCGGCCGACCTCGGCGCCCGGCTGCACGTGCGGGCCCAGTCGCTCACCGACAGCATCAACGACCTGCTGGACCGGGGGCTGCTGTCGCGCCGGCCCGACCAGACCGACCGACGCCGCCAGGTGCTCGAGCTCACCGCCGAGGGCACCGCGCTGCTCGAGGCCGACCGGGCCGAGCGGGACGCCTGGCTGGACGCCGCCATGCGCGAGCACCTCACCGAGCTGGAGTACCAGCTGCTGCTGCTCGTCGCGCCGATCCTGCGCAAACTCGCCGACGCCGAGTCGACCGGAGCCCACCGGTCGGGGGCACACTGACCGCATGACCGACCGTCGGCTGCCCGCATCCGTGCGGGACTGGATCGCCCACGACCCCGACCCGCGGACCGCGGCCGAACTGGCCGACTGCGACGCCGACGAACTGGCCCGGCGGTTCGCCCGGCCGCTGGTGTTCGGCACCGCGGGGCTGCGCGGCCCGCTGCGCGGCGGACCGGACGCGATGAACCTCGCGGTGGTGCTGCGCGCCAGCTGGGCGGTGGCCCAGGTGCTCAAGGCGCGCGGGCACGCCGGTGCCCCGGTGGTGGTGGGCCGCGACGCCCGTCACGGCTCCGAGCAGTTCGCCGTGGCGGCGGCCGAAGTGCTTGCGGCCGCGGGCTTCCCGGTCATCCTGCTGCCGGCGGCCGCCCCCACCCCCACCCTGGCGTTCGCGGTGCGGCACGCCGACGCCGCCGCCGGGGTGCAGATCACCGCGTCGCACAACCCGCCGACCGACAACGGCTACAAGGTGTACTTCGCCGAGGGCCTGCCCATCGTCGGGCCGGTCGACCGGGAGATCGAGGCGGCCATGGCGGGCGCCCCGCACGCCGACGAGATCGCCCGGGCCGCGGTGCGGCCGGCCGACTTCGGGCTCGTCCGGCGCTACGTCGAACGGGCCGCCCGGGTGCGCCGCACCCACGGTTCGGTACGCGTCGCGCTCACCCCGCTGCACGGCGTGGGTGGTGAGTACGCCCTCGACGCGTTGGCCTGCGCGGGATTCGACGACGTGCACGTGGTCGCCGAACAGTTCGACCCGGACCCGGACTTCCCCACCGTCACCTCACCGAACCCGGAGGACCCGGCGGCGGTGGCGGCGGTGCTGCGACTGGCCGCCAAGGTCGACGCCGACATCGCGATCGCCCTGGACCCCGACGCCGACCGGTGTGCCGTCGGCATCCCGACCGCGACCGGCTGGCGCATGCTCACCGGCGACGAAACCGGTTGGCTACTCGGCGATTACATCCTGTCCCAGCTGGACCCGACGGCGGCCCGGGCGGCGGTGGTGGCCAGCACCGTGGTGTCGTCGCGGCTGCTGGCGGCCATCGCCGCCGACCACGGTGCCCGGCACGTCGAGACGCTGACCGGGTTCAAGTGGCTGGTGCGCGCCGACGAAGGCATCCCCGGCGCCACCCTGGTCTACGCCTACGAGGAGGCGATCGGGCACTGCGTGGACCCGTCGGCGGTGCGCGACAAGGACGGCATCAGCGCGATGGTGCTGGCCTGCGATCTGCTGGTGGCGCTGCGCGCCCGCGGTCGCACCGTCCTCGACGCCCTCGACGACCTGGCCCGCCGGTACGGCGTGCACACCACCGCCGGGTTGTCCCGGCCGGTGGCCGACCTCGACGAGGCCGCCGCGCTGATGGCGCGGCTGCGTACCGACCCGCCCGCCCGGTTGGCCGGATTCGACGTCACCGCAACCGATCTGGCCGCCGTGGACGGCCCGCTGCGCACCGACGCGGTGGTGCTGTCCGGCGGCGCCGGCGACATCTGGGTGCGGCTGGTGGTGCGCCCGTCGGGCACCGAGCCCAAAGTCAAGTGCTACACCGAGGTTCGCGTCCCGTGCGGGCCGGACGCCGACCCGGCCGGGCCGCGCGCCCGGGCCGCCGAGCTGCAGGAGCAGCTGCTGGCGGCGGCGCGGCGGCTCTAACGCGGCCCGAACTGGCGGTCCCCGGCGTCCCCCAGGCCGGGCACGATGTAGGCCGCCTCGTTGAGCCCCTCGTCGACGGTGGCGGTGTAGACGGTGACGTGCGGGGCGGCCCGCTCCACCGCCGCCAGCCCCTGCGGGGCGGCCACCACGCAGACGACGGTGATGTCGTCGGCCTTGCGGGCGGCCAGCAGCTGCAGGGTGTGCACCATCGACCCGCCGGTGGCCAGCATCGGGTCCAACACCAGCACCGTCCGGGCGCTCAGGTCGTCCGGCAGCGCCTCCAGGTAGGGGGTGGGCTGGTGGGTGGTCTCGTCGCGCACCACACCCACGAACCCGACGTGCGCCTCCGGGATCAGCGCGTGCGCCTGGTCGACCATGCCCAGCCCGGCCCGCAGCACCGGCACCAGCAGCGGCGGGCGGGCCAACCGGGAGCCGGTGGTGCTGCTGACCGGGGTCCGCACCGGGACCGGCTCGCTGGCGGCCCCGCGCATGGCCTCGTACACCAGCATCAGGGTCAGATCCCGCAGCGCGGCGCGGAACCCCGCGTTGTCGGTGCGTTCGTCCCGCAGGGTGGTCAGCCGGGCGGCGGCCAGCGGGTGGTCGATGATGCGGACGTCCATGACGCCGAACCCTATCGGGGTGGTGGAACCGGCGCGCCCCGCACGGCGTCATACCGACATGCACGTCGACACCGCAGCCCTCGGCGACCTGGGCCGGGCCGCCCGACAACAGTCCGCCGACCTGTCCGAGGTGGCCGCCGCGCTGACCGCGGCACCGGTGACCGCCGCCCGGGCGGCGCTCGGGCCGGTCGCCGACGGGTTCCTGGCCGCGCTGCAGGCAGCCGTGGCCGAGGCCGCCGCGACGGTCGGCGCGCTGAGCCGCACCGCCGCCGCCGGCGCCGACACCGCGACGGTGACCGCCGCCGGATATCTGGCCGCCGAACACCGGGCCGACGCCCGGTTGGGCGGGGTTGGGGCGTGACGATGCCGGCCCCGCTGGTGGCCGCGCTGGCCGCACCGATCCGGGAGGTGGCCGCACTGGTCGGGCCGGGCGGGGCGGAGCCGGTCACGGCGGCGCTGGCCGGAGCGCGCACCGCGCTGGCGGTGCTGGCCACGAGCGGGCGGTTGTCCTGGCGGACCGCGGCCGCACACTGGTCGGGTGCGGGCGCCGACGGTGCGGCCGCGTTCTGGGTGGCGGCCGCCGCCGACGTCGATGCCGTCGCCGGCGAGCTGGACCGGCTGATCGGCATCACCACCGCGGCCGCCGACGCGGTGACCCGCGCGCACGCCCGGCTGCAGGCCATCGTGGAACGGTTCGAGGCCCGCGCCGCCGCGCTGGCCCCGGTGCTCGACGAGCCGGGGACCGCCGAGGAGCTCATCGCCGAGGCCCGTCACGGCCTGGCCGAGGCGATCGCCGTCGTCGAGGAGCTGCGCGGCGAGCTCGACCGGCGGGCCGCCGCGGTCGCCGCTCCCCCGCCGCCCCCGCCGCCCGGTCCCCCGTCCGCGGTGCCCGCGATCCCCGGCGGCGGATCCCCGTCCCCGGCGGGCGTGCCCGGGCTTCTCGCGGCCGGCAGCGGCCTGGCCGCGCTGCGACGGACCCACGGCTCGTCGGCCCACCACACCCCGGCGGCCCGGCCGGAGGGGGCGCGGGCCCGCATCACCGACTCCGCGGTGTTCGGCGAGGGTGTCGCGGTGCGGCTGCCCGACGGCAGCACCGCCGTCGCGCCGAACCGGGTCGCCGCCGACGCGGTGCGCCACGCCCTCACCCAGCTCGGGGTGCCCTACCGGTGGG
>Ga0207747_1000110_pt1 | contig 94911 bp, 79 predicted proteins | sample HigsolmetaGSP11D_FD_184839 | JGI IMG/M metagenome (GOLD analysis project Ga0207747, IMG submission 184839) | High solid enriched microbial communities from the Joint BioEnergy Institute, USA - SP1-1-D (SPAdes) | ecosystem: Engineered > Bioreactor > SSF (Solid state fermentation) > Aerobic >...
ATCACGCCACCAGCGAACAGTTTCACAGCGAAATCAAGACGGATCTCGATCTGGAGCGGTTGCCGGCCGGGAAGTTTGCAACGAATAATCTCGTACTGCATGCAGGCGTGTTTGCCTACAATCTGCTGCGCATCATCGGTCAGGAAAGCCTGCGCAAAGACGACGCACCGATTCGCAGCAACGTGCAGCGCCGCCGAATCCGAACCGTTATTCAAAACATCATCTACATGGCGGTGCGACTGGTTCGACATGCGCGGAGTCTGATCTTCAGCTTCGGAAAACACAGTCCCTGGTCACCGGTGCTGGAGCGAATCTACCGGACGTTTGCCTGATGCGAGAAAGAAGACGAAACCGTTATGGGATGGCCTGGCGAAAGACCTTTGTTCGTCAGGTCTGTTCGACATGGCCAAAACCGGTGGTACAAGTCATGATGCGCCCTTCTGCCAGCGGGCGAAGCAGTTGGTTCGTAATGAACATGGAAATAGTCCGGTCAAGATCCGGTTTCAGGAATAAGGTTCCGGGAGGATTCATAGAAGTTCACGGATTCAGGATTATAATGTTGTTACCAGATTCATCCCGGAAGCGTGAGGATCATACCGGTCGATGCCTGGGAGGAACAGAGGCATTCTGTTCGGCTTGACAATCGAGAAACAGAGGAGGACAACTGTGAAACGACGAATCATCAACCGCATCCTGGGCACATCCATTCGCACCAGGCTTTTCATCCTCATCCTGATCATCCTGATCGGCTCATTCACGATGATGGGGTATCAGCAAGCGAGGCATATCACGACTGTCATCGAGAAGGACGCGTTGGAGAAGGCCCAGTCCGACCTTGCCACCGGCTTGGCCATCATCGATGCGCTGTATCCCGGAGACTGGCGGGCAGAGGGAGATCAGCTGTACAAGGGCGATACCCTGATCAATGGCAACTATGAAATCGTGGATTACATAGACGGCTGACCAATGGCGATACGGCCACGATCTTCCTGGGCGATACCCGGGTTGCGACCAATGTCATCCTGGCAGATGGGCAACGCGCCGTTGGCACGCAAGCGTCCAGCGTCGTTGCCGAGACCGTCCTGAAAGAAGGACGCCATTACCTGGGGACGGCGGATGTCGTGGGCAACTCCTATCAAACTGCTTACATGCCGATTCGCGATGCGAACGGTCAGGTGATCGGCATGTGGTATGTGGGCGCACCGGATGCCAATGAGCGCATCAGGCAATTGAAGGGCGAGATGATGCAGAAGCTTGCCTTGGGTGGCCTCGCCACATTGGCCATTGCGTTCCTGTTGTTCTATGCGGTCACGCGTTTCATGATCAGACGCATCCAGCTGTCCGCCCGGTCCATCCAGACGATGGCAGGCGGCGATCTCACCTTGCCGGAGATGACGATCATCAGCAAGGATGAAACGGGCAAGCTGCTGGAGTCCGTCAACAAGATGTCGAAGGATCTTCGCGGCATCATCGGCCATATGAAGGATACGTCCACGCTCATCGCGACATCATCCGATCAGCTGGCTGCCGGCACGGAACAGATGAATCAGGCCATCAGGCAGATCAATCAAGCCATCCAGGGAGTCGCCGCAGGGGCTGACGAACAGATGAACAGCGTGACGGACTCGACGGAGGCCGTGCTCGGCATCTCCAGCGGAATGGATCGGGTAGCGGAGGCGATCCGGCTCATGGCTCGTTCTTCATCGGCAGCCAGCGGATACGCCAATCAGGGAACTTCTGTGGTGAACCGCAATATGGAGCAGATGGATCGCGTCAGACAAACCTTCGAAGACGTCTCGCGGATGATCGTATCCTTGCAAGAGAGATCCAGGGAAATCGACGAGATCGTGGTGGCGATCACCGAGATTGCCGAACAGACCCATCTGCTCGCTCTCAACGCCTCGATCGAAGCCGCCCATGCCGGCGAACAGGGGGCCGGATTTGCGGTCGTTGCTGCCGAGGTGCGGAAGTTGGCAGATCGCTCGGGTGAATCCGCCGAGAACGTCAGCAAGCTCATTCGACATATTCAGGAGGAGGCCAGCCGGGCTGTGCAGGCGGTGAGCCAGGGATCGAAGGTGATGGAGAAGGGGCTGTACGAAGCGGAGCAGACAGGCCTGACCTTCCAGGATATCGTGAGCGCCATAGGGGAGATCTCCGCCCGGTCGGAAGAGGTTGCGGCGATCGTCGCACAGGTTCAGGCGCATTCCCATGAAACCGCCAACAGGATGGAGCGGATGGCGGAACTCATTCGCGAGTCGGTGGCGAGCACCCAGCACATCGCGACTTCACTGGCGGAGCAGCAGTCTTCGATCGAGGATATCTCGTCTGCCGTCGGACATCTGAGTGAGACGGCGGAGACCTTGCAGCTGCTCTCCGAGAGGTTCAAGGTGTGATCCGGTTGATGGGGCATACGGGGCTGTACATGCCTGAAGGCCATCCTTGTCGGATGGCCTTCAGCCGCATGCCGCAGTTAATGTAACCAGTGGTTCAGTGCTGGAACAGCTCGATCCGCTCTTTCTCCGGTCCGTAGATGAAGAGATACCGATGGCCGTTCGGTAGCACGGTGATCGTGTCGAATTCGGGTATGAACATCATAATGCCTAAATACTTAGTGATCAAGTATGAATGATAGGATTTATCGCGAAACGGGCGCACCACGATGATGATCATGGTGCGCCTTATGGACTTCTATCCATCGCATGCTTATGGTTCATTGCGGATGACCTCGAGCAATGAGATCGCATCCACGAGATGATTGTCGAAGATCTGCTTCGCCACGGCCAGCAAATCCTTGATGAGAGGATCCCTCAGCGAGTAGATCACAGAGGTGCCCTCCTTGACGCCTGTGACCACGTTCTTGTTGCGCAGCACCGCGAGCTGCTGCGATACGGCCGATCCTTCCGATCCGAGGATGCTCTGCAATTCGTTGACGCTCCGGCCGCCTTCACTGAGCACCTCGAGTATGCGGATTCTCATCGGATGAGCCAAAGCCTTGAAGAAATCTGCCTTGAACTGCTGTAAGCTTCGTGTCTGATCCTGATTCATCGCTTGGACTCCTTAATCCATAAACTTGGGCATACTACCTTGGGCATACTACTATGATAACATATCTGGCTGCTGGAACACATCCGGCTACGGCAACCCGCTCGGCAAGGACGTATGATCCATACGCGGATGCTGATTCCACGTTTCCATACAGGAAAAATATTGTGCCATAAATTGCTATATTAGGTTATAATACAGGAGACGAGATGAAGTAGCAATGGCAGTTACCGGATGAAAGTTGCAGAGCGCTTGCTGCCAATAAGTGTACGGGAGGCAGAGATGAACGAAACGCCGCTGAACCTTCAATGGTTGGAGGACCTGAAACCGGAACTGACAGCATATTGTTACCGAATGCTGGGCGCCATCGACGATGCCGATGATGCTGTCCAGGAGACCTTTATTCGCGTCTGGCAAGGTTGGGAGAGATTCCGGCAGGAATCCTCGTTCAAGACCTGGGTGTACCGCATCGCGACCAACTGCTGTCTGGACAAGCTGCGGCGAGCGAAACGCCGCGTGCTTCCCGTTGACTTCACCGACCCCGCCCTCACCATCGTCGAACCTCGCGAAACATTGCCCGATGCGGCCTGGATATGGCCGACTCCCGGCTTCGCCCAACATCCGGAGGAAGCGCTGCTGCACAGAGATACCCTTCGTCTCTGCTTCATCGCCCTTCTGCAAACTTTGCCTGCCCGGCAGCGCGCGGTGCTCATCCTGAAGGATGTCTTCGAATGGCCTTCGCAGCGGATCGCCGATACCCTCGGGATGACACCGCAAGCGGTCAACAGCGCCCTGCAACGGGCTCGCGGGACGATGAGGCGGGCGCAGCTTCGTGCCGATGAATATATCCGGATGGAGGAGGAGCCGGATCCGGGGCTTCTGAACCGTTATGTGGAGGCGTTCGAGCGGTTTGATATTGCGGCGATGGTCGCCTTGTTCCATGAAGAGGGCTCCATGTCCATGCCGCCATTTACGATGTGGGTGCGCGGAAGGGAAGATTTGGCCCGTTTTTTTACATTGACCCGTTGGCATTGTGAAGGATCGCGCATGTTGCCTGTCACGATCAATGGCGGCTACCCCGCGCTGGCCCAGTATGCGCCTGACCGCGATGGTGACAGCCTGGTGCCCTGGGGGATCCATGTTCTGGAGACCAGGGATGGCGCCATCGTTCACGTCACCAACTTCATCAACAGGAAGCTGTTCTCCCGATTCGGACTTCCCGAGCGAATCGAACGATGAATCGTGTCACCAGGGTTCGTCAATAGAGATGTGAAATGAATGACTATTCATTGAAAGAGGTGTCCGTATCATGGGAGCTGACAATCGAGTTACGGTTCAGGCAGTTATTCAGGCGCCGGTGGAGAAGGTTTGGAGGTATTGGACCGAGCCGGATCATATCACGAAGTGGAATCAGGCATCGGACGATTGGCATTCGCCATGGGCCAGGAATGATCTGCGTGCAGGCGGAACCTTCGTCACGAGGATGGAAGCGAAGGATGGCAGCGCGGGGTTTGACTTCGCGGGGACCTACGACCTGGTAGAACCTCATAAGGCGATTTCTTACACGATGGACGACGGTCGCAAGGTCGACGCAGTCTTCATCGACCGAGGCGACTCAACTGAGGTTATCCAGACCTTCGACCCCGAAGGCATGTACCCTGTCGAATACCAGCAAGCGGGCTGGCAGGCGATCATGGACAGCTTCAAGCGCTATACAGAGACGAACTGAATAAGGAAAAAGTCGACAAGGCGTCCCGAAGGACGCCTTGAGCAATGGTTCAGCCATGATTGGGCACAAGATCTCGCAAGAAAGGGCGTAGCTGGTATCGGGGGCCCATTCATTCGGCGAAAGGCAGCCTTACAGGTGAATCATGAACGAGAGGAGATGGCACAGGAATGAAGATCGTCGTATTTGGCGCAACAGGCGGCGTCGGTAAGCAGGTGGTGAGACAGGCACTGGAGGAGGGGTTCGAGGTTACGGCCTTCGTGCGGAATCCGTCCAGGCTGGGGGTGACCCATGAGCGGCTTGCGTTCGTGCAGGGGGATGCCTTCCAGCCAGCGGAGGTGGCCGCAGCGATCGCCGGTCACGATGCGGTCGTGTCCTGCCTCGGCTCCAGCCAGGGGATGAAGCCGTCAACCGAACTGGAGCAGATGACGAAGCATATCGTCGATGGCATGCTAAAGCACGGGGTGAAACGGATCGTCTACACGGCGTCGGCGGGCATCGACCGCGAACTGCCCGGCATCAGCGGGAAGATGATCATGTACATGCTCCGTCATGCGCTCAAGGATCACAAGGCGGCGGTCGATTACATCCTGCGGCATGATCTGGACTATACGATCGTCCGGCCGCTGGGGCTCACGAACAAGCCGTTTACCGGCCAGTACAGGGAGGCGGCGACGGGTGTGCCGGAGAAGTCGATGTCGATCCCGCGGGCCGATGTGGCGCACTTCATCATCAAGGCGCTGAAAGAGAAGCGCTATATACGGACCTCGATCGGACTGGCTACTTGATGATGGCCGACACGTGAAGCAGGCGGCTCGGCGTTGCGTCAGCCATGTGCGGCAGTGATGGTTGTATTTTTTTCGTCAGTTAGGTGGTCAAGTTTTGTTATAATGGAGGGGTAGGTTCGATACTTAACGAAAAAAAAGGTGAAAACATGACCCCTGCCAAGGATTTTATACCGATCATACTGGGAAGCGATGAAAATGCCTACGGCAACGTCAGGCTGATCCATGAAGCGTATCAGATCAAGCCGCTGCTGCTCTGCTCGCGGCTGCTCATGCCGACGATGCACAGCAAGATGTTCCATCTCATCCAGATCGACCGCTTCGACAACGAGGAAGTCTTCCCGGATGCGCTGCTCGGCGTCCTGGAGCGATACGCCGCCCCGAACCGCAAGCTGGTCGTGATCCCCTGCTCCGACTACTACGCCGGCATGCTGTCGCGTCACTACAGCAAGTTCAAGGGGCTGATCGCCAACCGCTTCATCCCGGAGGATCTGCTGCGAACGCTGGATACGAAGGACAAGTTCTATCAGCTCTGCGAGAAGCACGGGCTGGATTATCCGAAGACGATCGTGGCGGAGCCGCATGAGCGCGAGCAGGCGCTGGACCGCATGGAGTTTCCTTTCCCGATCATCGTGAAGCCGGAGAACAGCAACGCGTATGAGTATCTGCACTGCCAGTTCGAGGGCAAGAAGAAGGTGTACATCTTCCACAACAAGGACGAGTACCTGACGATGATCCGTCATATGAATGGCTCCGGCTACCGGGGAAAGCTGATCATCCAGGAATTCATCCCCGGCGGGGACAGCGCTTCGCGCGTCATCAACTGCTTCTCGGACAACAATGGGAAGGTGAAGATGATGTGTCTCGGGCAGCCGGTGCTGGAGGAGTACGCGCCGAAGACGCTGGGCAACTATGCGGCGATCATCTCGCGCTTCGACCAGGACATCTATGCCAGGGTGAAGAAGTTCCTGGAGGAGATCGGCTATGTCGGGTTCTCCAATATGGACATGAAATACGACAGCCGCAGGGGCAAGTACATGATGTTCGAGATCAATCCGCGGCTAGGACGCAGCAGCTTCTTCGTCAGAGCGGCCGGGCTGAACATGATCAAGGCCCTGATCGACCGGGTCGTCTACGAGAAGGACGAGGAATGCGTCTACGGCAACCAGACGGCGCTCTGGACCAACGTCCCGCGCATCGTCCTGAGCAAGTACGTCAAGGACCCGGCGCTTGCGGCGGAGATTCGGCAGCTGTACAGGCAGAGGAAGGTCTACAAGACCATCTGGTACAAGAAGGACCTGAATCTGAAGCGCGTCCTGCGGGTTTCGAGATATTACTTCGGTCATATCAAGAATTATCGGCTGTATTACTATGACAAGGACAAGCTGCAGTTCGGAGCGACGGACTCCGTTCACTCGCAGGCGAATCCCTGAATACACATCGGCAGCGCTTCGCGGTGCCATATGACAATAGCGGAAGTCCGAATGTCCCTGTTGCAGGGAGATCGGACTTCCGCTTGTTCGTTGCATGAGCGCAGCCGCTTAACTGCCGACGTGTTGCTTCGCGCGCGCCAGCTTCTCCTGCAAGCGCCGCAGATATTCCATCAACTGCACGTATTCCTCCATGGAGATGCGGCAGGTGGCGATGGCAGACTGGACAGCCTGCGTGATGCCGGCCTTCTGCTCGATCGCTTTCCGCTCCAGATAGACGTGCACCTTGCGCTCGTCCTCCCTGGAGCGCTCCTTGCGAATCCAGCCGCCTTTCTCCATGCGGGTGAGGAGCGGGGTGAGCGTGCCGGTGCCGAGCCTGAGCTTCTCTCCAAGCGCCATGACGCCGATGCCGTCCTGCTCCCACAGCGCCAGCAGGACGAGGTATTGCGGATAGGTCAGGTCGAAGGGCTCCAGGACCTTGCTGTAGAGCTTCGAGAACTGACTGGACGTTTCGTAGATGGCGAAGCAGAGCTGCTTGTCCAGGGTCAGGAAGTCATCCATGGTCCGGCCCCTTTCATCCGTTCAGCAATTGGACGATATGCGCTTCGATCTTCTCCGGCTCTGTCGTGGGGGCGAACCGATCGACGACATGCCCCTGCCTGTCCACGAGGAACTTGGTGAAGTTCCACTTGATGTCTTCCGTCAGGATGCCCTTCTGCTGCTTCTTCAGGAAGACGAACAGCGGGTCTGCGTTCTTGCCGTTGACGTCAATCTTGGCGAACATCGGGAAGGTGACGCCATAGTTGACCTGGCAGAACTGCAAGGTTTCCTCGATCGTGTCAAATTCCTGCTTGTTGAACTGGTCGCAAGGGAAGCCGAGAATCACCAGGCCTTGCTCCCTGTACTTCTCGTACAGCTTCTGCAGGCCCTCGAACTGGGGAGTCAGACCGCATTTGCTGGCGGTGTTGACGATGAGCAGCACCTTGCCCTCGAAGTCGCGCAAGGATTGCGGCTCGCCGTTGGGCTTCGCAACGGTAAAGTCGTATACCGTGGTCATCATTTGGATCCTCCTTTTCATCGTAAGCGATTAAATCGCACACGATATATTATAAGCTGGCATGCCTCTGCTTATCAATATTTCACCAGTTGGAAGATCATGCGGTTCGTTCCGCGCGACCACCGCAACGTCAGCGCAGATGGCGGCCGGCATAACCACATATCCGGCCTGTCCGGCGCCAGAAGCAAATAGCGGGAAGACTCTCTTGCAAGAATCTTCCCGCCGGGCGGTTGTTCGAAATTCCATTACAGGACGCCCTCGCGCATGTTGCCTGTGCGAACGGGCTTCAGGTAAGCAGCGGCCGGTTTCTTGTGCCCTGCCTTGGTGAGCATGTAGTAGGAGATGAGCGAAGCGATGATGAAGATCGTGCCCACCACGTCAAACCATGTGATGGCATAACCTTGCACGATCGTAATCGCCAGTGTCGTAATCGGCACGAAGTTCAGGAACAACAACCCCTGGACCGGCGACAGGATGCTGACCCCCGTGTTCCAGCCGAGCAGGGCGATGATTCCCGGGAATACGATGACGAAGAGCAACTGCGGCCCTGCGTGCATCACGTCCCCGATCGATGGCAGCTCCGTATAGCCGACCATCGTGGTGACAGCCGTTACCGACATGGCGGTGATGGTGCCAAGCAAGCAGCTGAGCGTCGTGTAGCGCAGCACCGACCAGCCGGGAAACTTGCTGCCCCCCATCGTATAGATGACCCATCCGATGACGGCGATCAGCATCAGCATGGACGAGATCCCCTGCCCGGACAGATCCGTGAGAGAATCCAGGTCGCCCTTCGTGATGACCAATACCGCACCGATGAAGGAGACGAGCACACAGACGAGGGTGAGCGGCTCCGAGCGCTTGCGGAAGAGGACCCAACCGATCACCAGAGAGATCATCGGCATGAGCGACTCCATGATCGACGCCGCCATGATGCCAGGCTCCCCTGCCATATCCTGCCCCCAGAAAATGAACAGATTATAGACCGTGAATGCCATCGTCCCATAGAACCACAGCTGCATGCCCTTGCCTTCCAGTCGAAAGGCCTGCTTGCCTTCCTTCCACAGCAGGAGCAGAACGAGCAGCAATGAGACAGAGCCGTAACGGATCACGGTAAAGCAGAAGGGATCTATATGCTGAAAGGCCACATGGGCGGCAGGAAACATGGCCCCCCAGGATACCGCTGCGATCAGACACAGCACAGCTCCGAATAACGTCCGACTGCGCAAGATGTTCTACCTCCATAACAGGATCACACCACTATATCATCTGCGAAATTTGCCATCTTGTAAAATGAATAAATATAATAATATTCATCAATATTTATGATATTATGGAGACAGAAATCTCGGGGGAAGGGGGCGTTCGTTCATGGAGCTGAAGGATCTGGAGATTTTTCAGATGGTGGCGAGCAAGGGGACGGTATCCGAGGTGGCCAAGGAGCTGAACTACGTGCAATCGAACATCACGATGCGCATCCAGAAGCTGGAGCAGGAGCTTGGCACGCCGCTGTTCCATCGTCACAGGCGCGGCATGGTGTTGACGCCCGAGGGCAAGAAGCTGCTCTCGTACAGTCAGAAATTGTTGATGCTGGCGGATGAGATGAAGCGAGCGGTGCAGAATAAGGAGGAGCCGTCAGGCAAGCTGGATATCGGAACGGTGGAGATCGTCATCCAGCTGCCGCAGATCCTCTCCTCCTATATGAAAAGGTACAGGAATGTCGATCTGTCGCTGTATACGGGCGTGACCGAGCAATTGGAGGAGGAAGTGCTGAATCACAAGCTGGACGGGGCATTCGTGACCGATGCGGAGTTTCATCCGGATATCGCGAAGCACGAGGTGTTCGGCGAGGAACTGATCCTCATCTCGGATGCGAGCACGACTTCGCTGGATGAGCTTCGTGATCGACCGTTTCTCTGCTTCAGCCAGGGGTGCGGGTACCGGGCGAGGCTGGAGGCCTGGTATCGGGACCAGAACATCACGCCGCAGCGGGTGCTGGAGTTCGGCACGCTGGAGACGATCCTGCAGAGCGTCGTGGCCGGACTGGGTGTCACCTTCGTGCCCAGATCCGCCGTTGCCCACCTGCTGGAGAGAGGCAAGATCCGGGGCTTCACGCTGCCCGATGCCTACAGCAGGATCAGGACCGTATTCATCCGCCGGGCGGATGCGTTCCTGACGACGTCGATGGAGAAGTTCATCGAGACGATCGAGATGCATCGGCATGTCCAGGTCGATCCGCTGACGATCGCGATGGATCATGGGGGCGTATAGCCAATTTTACCCGAAAAATTGGGTGGAAATCCATGCAATAATTAGAGATGATGCCGACATGGCGATCAGGGATGAGAGGAAGGGGGGATGGTCGAAGGTTTGCATTTTGCTGCCCTTAACACTATATTTCTAGGTATAGGCCCCGAAATATCGAGGATCGGAAGTGGAAAGTCATGAACATACTCGTCACCTTGGATGCGAACTACATGAAGCCGTTGAGAGTGATGCTGAAGTCGCTGTTCATCAATAATCCAGGTCAGGATTTTACGATCTACTTCATGCATTCGGGAATCGCGGATGAGGAGATGCGCCAGCTGGGCGGGTTCATCGATCGGCATGGGGGTCATCTCGAGGCGCTCTGTATCGAGGATCATTATTTCCAGGACGCGCCGACGCTGCTTCACTACACGAAGGAGATGTACTATCGGCTGTTGGCCAGCAAGTTTCTTCCCCGCGAGCTGGACAAGATCCTGTACCTCGACCCCGATCTGCTGGTTCTGAATCCGGTGCAGGAGCTGTACGGGATGAGCCTGGACGGGTATATGTATGCGGCGGCGTACCATGACAAGATCTCGGTGAAGGAGATCAACCGGATCCGCCTCATGCCTTACGAGATCCGCCATTACTACAATTCGGGCGTGCTGCTGATGAATCTGGAACTGCAGCGGGAGCTCATCGACGAGGAGGCCATCTTCCGTTTCGTCGAGGCGAATCGCTCCAGGCTGATCATGCCGGATCAGGATATCCTGAACGCCCTGTATTCGCGGTATATCGCCACCATCGATGAGAAGCTCTACAATTACGACGCGAGGTATTATTACTATTATAAATTGAAGACCAATGGCAAATGCGACATGGACTTCATCATCAACCAAACGGTATTCCTGCACTTCTGCGGCAAGAAGAAACCGTGGAAGCCGGATTACAGCGGCAGATTCCATGCCCTGTACAAGCATTATGAGAAGCTGGCCCTTCGCGATTGATGTTGTTGCCTGAACGGCGGCGGGATCGGAAGGCCATGTGCTCATCAGGTTATGTGTTCGGTGATTCGGGCACATGACCTTTTTTCATGCCTGCGGGTCGGGCTGACTCGCCCTGGTTGCCTGTGAGACCTGGGTTGGGAGCTGGACGAGCAGCTCGCCAGGATCGTGGAGAGGCTGGTCGCCTGTGCTTCCCGGAGGGAGCGCCTGTTGTCCGTCCGGGGTCGGAGGACGGGGGAGCCGCATGTGTCGCACCTCCGGTCAGGAGCCTCCGGTTATCCGCCGGCTGGCTGACGCTCGTCGATCGCCCGGATCGTCTCCCCTTCGATCAGCTCAGGCGTGTAGACCGTGCGAGCGGGCAGGTCTCTCTTGCCTTGCAGGCGCCGGATGATCCATTCCGCGGCGTCGCGCCCCATCTGCTCCTGCGGATGGGTGAGCGTGGTCAGCTTGATGTGGGCGTTCCTGGCGATATACGAGTTGTCCTGGCCGATGATGGACAGACGCTTCGGGATCGGGATGCCGAGCCTGCGGCAGACCTGCACGACCTCGAGGCCGACCTCATCGTTGTAGCAGACGAGCGCGGTGATCTCGTCGAGATGCTCGCGCAGGAAATGCTCGATGTTGGCGGACAGTTCCGGCTTGGTCGTGGTGTCGAAGGAGAGCACATGCTCAGGCTTGAAGGTGAGACGGGCTTCTCCCAGCGCCTTGATGAATCCCTTCATCCGGAACTTCCCCTGCAGGTCGTCCATCTTCGCGATGATGCCGATGCGCGTATGCCCTTTGGCGATCAGCTCGCTGGTGGCGAGGTAGCTGGACTTGACGTCGTCGAGACAGAAATACGGAACGTCCAGCTCCTCATAATAGGCGTTGATCATCACGAAGGGCACCTCCTGCTCCTGGAAGGACAGGTAGTAGGGGATGTTCGGATTGTACAGGTTGCTGCGCGTGGGCTCGACGATCAGCCCGTCAACGCCATAGGACAGCATCATCTCCAGCGCTTTCTTCTCCTGCGAGACATCGTTGTTCGTGCTGGCGAGCAGCAGCGAATAGTTGTCCTCGTTCAGGCGGCTCTCGATGCCGCGAATGATCGATGGGAAGATGTAGTCGGAGATATACGTCGTGATGACGCCGATCGTCCGGTTCGCCACCTTGCCGTTGGCACGCGACCGGTACTGGTTGCTGACGTATGTGCCGGAGCCCTTCTCGCTGCGCAGATAACCTTCGTTGGCCAGCTCAAGGATCGCCTTGCGCACCGTCTGCCTGCTGACCCCATACAGGTCCTGGAGCGCCGACTCGGTAGGGATCTGTTCGCCTGCCTTGTACGTCCCCGACAGGATATTGCTCTTGATATCATCGATGATGATCTGGTATTTGGGCTTCACAAGGTCCACTTCTTTCCATAGCATCCATAGAAGTTGTACGTACATTTTAACATGATCGCCGGCTTTTGAAAATGTCATGTCGGGTATTGTCGAACTGACGCGTCGGACCTTCGACAATATATGTATGTATAACTTTGTTCGTATATTGACAAATGTACGTACAAAAAAATACACTAAAGTTAGCGGCGCTGCGAAAGCGCATTCCTGGATCGGCGCTGGCAGCAAGCTTCCTATCATCCCGAACGGAAAGGGGATATGCGTGACATGAATCAGGTTCAGATCGACGCGGCTGAGGCGATCGCGAGAGGAGAGACATCGCTTGGGCTCGAGTTCGGTTCCACGAGGATCAAGGCGGTGCTGATCGATCGCCGCTTTCAGACGCTCGCAACCGGGAGCTATGAGTGGGAGAACCAGCTGAAGGACGGGTATTGGACATACGATCAGGAGGACATCATCGCAGGCATGCAGACCGCGTACCGGGAGCTGAAGCGGGAGGTCAGCGAGAAGTACGGCATCAGGCTGACGAAGGTCGGCTCCATCGGATTCTCCGCGATGATGCACGGCTATATGGCCTTCGACAAGGAGGGGCAGTTGCTCGTGCCGTTCCGCACCTGGCGCAACGCCACGACCGGCCCGGCCGCCAGGAAGCTGACGGAGCTGTTCCGGTTCAACATCCCGGAGCGTTGGAGCATCGCTCATCTGTATCAGGCGATCCTGAATGAAGAGGAGCATGTGCCGCGCGTGAGTCATCTGACGACGCTGGCTGGGTACATACATTGGCTGTTAACCGGCCATCAGGCGATTGGCATCGGCGATGCTTCCGGCATCTTCCCGATCGATGAGGCTACGCTGAATTATCATGCGGGCATGCTCGAGGCATTCAACGCGTTGATCGCGGACAAGGGTTATCCGTGGAAGCTGGAGGATCTGCTGCCGAAGGTGTATCTCGCGGGAGAAGAGGCCGGTCGGCTCACCGAGTCCGGCGCAGACCTGCTCGATCCGGAGGGGGACCTGCAGCCCGGCATCCCGCTCTGTCCGCCGGAAGGCGATGCCGGCACGGGCATGGTGGCGACGAACAGCGTGCGGAAGCGGACGGGCAATATCTCCGTCGGCACGTCGGTCTTTGCGATGATCGTGCTGGAGAAGGAGCTGGGAGGCGTCTATCCGGAGGTCGACATGGTGACGACGCCGAGCGGCAGTCCTGTCGCGATGGTGCACGCCAACAACTGCTCCAGCGATCTCAATGCGTGGATGGATCTGTTCCGCGAGTTCGCCGGGGCTTTGGGTTACGAAGCGGACGACGGCAAGCTGTTCAGCGTGCTGCTGAACAAGGCGCTGGAGGCTGATCCGGACGGAGGAGGCCTGCTCAGCTACGGCTACCTTTCGGGCGAGAACATCACCGGTCTGGAAGAAGGACGACCGCTGTTCGTCCGTTCGCCGAAGAGCCGGTTCAACCTTGCCAACTTCATGCGCACGCATCTGTTCACCGCCTTCGGGGCGCTGAAGATCGGCATGGACATCCTGACGGAGCAGGAGCGGGTGGCGATCGACAGCATCCTCGCCCATGGCGGACTGTTCAAGACTCCGGTCGTTGGCCAACGGCTGCTGGCTGCGGCCTTGAACGTGCCGGTATCCGTCATGTCGACCGCCGGCGAGGGAGGAGCATGGGGCATGGCGCTGCTTGCTGCCTACATGAGCATGAAGGAGCAAGGGGAGAGCCTGGAGGACTTCCTCGACCGGAGGGTGTTCCAGGGCGTCGAGAGCACCGAGCTGGCGCCTGATGCGGCCGATGTCGCGGGCTTCTCCGCATTCATCGAACGTTACCGCGCGGGACTTGCGATCGAACGGGCTGCTGTAGAACATCTGCTGGAGAACTGGGAGGCATAGACGAATGTTGGAACAACTGAAGCAAGAAGTATATGAAGCCAATCTGGCGCTGCCCAGATACGGCCTCGTCAAGTTCACCTGGGGCAATGCCAGCGGCATCGACCGGGAGAGCGGGCTGTTCGTCATCAAGCCGAGCGGGGTCGATTACGACAAGCTGAAGCCGAGCGACATGGTGGTTGTCGATCTCGACGGCAATGTCGTGGAGGGTAACCTGCGTCCCTCCTCCGATACGGCTACGCATGCCGTGCTGTATAAGCATTATCCGCAGATCGGCGGCATCGTGCATACCCATTCGACCTGGGCGACGATCTGGGCGCAGGCGGGTCTCGATGTGCCGGTGATGGGTACGACGCATGCCGACACCTTCTATGGTCCGGTTCCGTGCGCCCGCTTCCTGACCCGGGAAGAGGTCGACCGGGGCTATGAATATGAGACGGGTCGCGTCATCATCGAGACCTTCGAGCAGCGCGGCATCGACGTCATGGCGGTTCCGGCGGTTCTGCTGCAGGGACATGCGCCTTTCACCTGGGGCAAGAACGTGCATGAAGCCGTTGTGAACAGCGTGGTGCTGGAAGAGGTCTGCATGATGAACCTGTACGCCAGACAGCTGAACAGCTTCGCGAAGGAGCTGCCGCAGGCGATCCTCGACAAGCACTACCTGCGCAAGCATGGCAAGAACGCTTATTACGGGCAGAAGAACGATCACTGATCGACAATACTTATTCTGATGGAAGAAAGGATGGTCAAGTATGTCAACAGCATCGAAACAGTTCTGGTTCGTAGTCGGCTCGCAACATCTGTATGGGGAAGAGGCGCTGGCGGAAGTCAAGGCGCACGCGCAGAAGATGACCGATGCCCTGAACAGCAGCGGCGTGCTCCCTTATCCGATCGTGCTGCAGGACCTCGCGGTCAGCGCGGATACGATCACCCGCATCATGAAAGAGGTCAACTACCGCGATGAGGTGGCGGGCGTCATCACCTGGATGCATACCTTCTCGCCTGCGAAGATGTGGATTCGCGGCACGAAGTTGCTGCAGAAGCCATTGCTCCACCTGGCGACCCAGTACAATGAGAGCATCCCTTGGGCAACGATCGACATGGACTTCATGAACCTGAACCAGGCCGCGCATGGCGACCGCGAGTACGGCTTCATCAATGCCCGCCTGAAGAAGAACAACAAGGTCGTCGTAGGCTACTGGGAGCGTCCGGAGGTGCAGAAGCAGATCGCGGACTGGATGGACGTGGCGGTTGCCTACAACGAGAGCTTCAACATCAAGGTGGCCCGTTTCGGCGACAACATGCGCAATGTCGGCGTCACCGAGGGGGACAAGGTGGAGGCGCAGATCCAGTTCGGCTGGACCGTGGACTACTATGGCATCGGCGACCTCGTGGAGTACGTCAAGGCCGTCACCGGGCAGGAGATCGATGCGCTGATGGCGGAGTATGCGGAGCTGTATGATTTTGACTACGGCAACTACAGCAAGGAAGACTGGGAGTCGAGCGTCCGCATCCAGGCGAGCTATGAGATCGCCCTCAAGCGTTTCCTCGATGAGCGCGGCTATAACGCGTTCACCACGAACTTCGAAGACCTGCACGGCATGCGGCAGCTGCCGGGTCTGGCGGTGCAGCGCCTGATGGCGCAGGGCTACGGCTTCGCCGGCGAAGGCGACTGGAAGACGGCTGCCCTGAACCGCCTGCTGAAGGTGATGAGCCATAATCAGAATACCGGCTTCATGGAGGATTATACTTACGAGCTGGCCGCAGGTCAGGAAGCGATCCTGCAAGCCCATATGCTGGAGGTCGACCCGAGCCTCGCCGCGACCCGTCCGCGCATTCTTGTGGCGCCTCTTGGCATCGGCAACCGGGAAGATCCGGCTCGCCTCGTATTCGATGGCAAAGGCGGCGAAGGCGTCGTGGTGTCAATGGCGGACTTCGGCACGCACTACAAGCTGCTCATCCAGGAGGTAACCGCGTTCGAGCCGACGGTTCCGGCGCCGAAGCTGCCGGTGGCCCGCGTGCTGTGGAAGGTGAAACCGAACTTCCAGGATGCGGTCAGAACGTGGATCGAGAACGGCGGCGGCCATCATACGGTCGTCTCGCTGAACCTGACCACCGACCAGATCGTCACCTACGCGAAGCTGGTGGATCTGGAGTATGTGGTGATCAAGTAACGCTAACCCCCTCCTATTCCGGTTCTTTCGCTGGCCAGCGAAAGGGCCGGTTTTTTATTGGGAAGGCTGAACTCGACGTGGTCCTCCCAAGAAACATCGGGTCCTCGCCCGACAGCTGCATGCTGCCGGGAGAGCCCGCTTGTCTCTACAGAAGCTCCATCTGCCGCGGCGGGAGCGGCCTGGGCTCCTGCCCCAGCAGCCGCTGCAGGTCCTTCGCATTGCCCGCCGCATGTCCACCGGAATTGTTGTTGAAGATCACGCAGATCTCCTCGCTGCTCTGCTGCAGCCGCAACAGACGCTCCTTCCATTCCGCCAGCTCGGCTTCACTGTAGCGGTAGAGGTAACGCACGGCTCGCCATTCCTCGCCCGAACCCTGACGGTTCCAGCCTTCCTCGTTGCGGCCGTGGAATCGGACGATCGTGCGCACACGGGATGTGGCCCGCTCGATCGTCGGCACCGATCCTTCGCCTGCCTGCGGCTCGTCGCAGATGCTGTGAATCCAGCCTTCCTGCTCCATGAACATGAGCGTCTTGTCGATGTACTCGGGACGGAACCATGACTGATGGCGGAACTCCAGCGCCACAGGGAGATCGCCCATCCTCGCCTTCGTCCGCTTCAGCAGCTCGACGTGCTGCCTCGTGCAATCGAACCACGGCGGATACTGGAACAGCACCGCCTTCAGACGTCCCGCCTGATGAACGGGACCGATCGACAGCTTGAAATCCTCGAACATCGCATCGGCCGACGCATAGGGGATGCGCCCTCGCGTATGTCCCGTCATGCCCTGGTAAGCCTTGAAGATGAAGCCGAAGTGGTCCGGCGTATCCCGCAGCCACTTGCGAATGTTGCGCTCCGGCTGCACGGCATAGAACGAGCTGTCCACCTCCACGATCGGAAAGTGATGGCTGTAGATGCGCAGCTTGTCGCCGGAAGGGGTCCCCGCCGGGTACAGGTCATCGTGATCGCCCCACCCGGCCAGTCCGATCCTGATCATCCGTCATCCTCCTGTCTCCTGATCCCGTCAGGATATTTCGCTGAGACCAGTTTATCATACGCCGGCCGCTCCTGCAGATCGGGAGGCATCGGCATGCAGATTGATGATGGTCATTGCATAGTTTGACCGCGAAAGTGTAAGATTAGTTTTGCACGCAAATTTTACATATATTAAGGGAGGCAGACATCATGGCACGTTTGGCAGGAAAAGTAGCAATCATCACGGGTGCGGCCCAAGGCATGGGGGCAGCGCACGCAAGGCGTTTCGTGGCAGAGGGAGCGAAGGTTGTTCTGACGGACATTCTCGAAGAGAAGGGTTCCCAGCTCGCGGCCGAACTGGGCGAGAACGCGCTGTTCGTCAAGCATGATGTGACCAGCCAGGAGGATTGGGCGAGGGTTATCGCGGCAACAGAGGAAAAGTTCGGACCGGCCAATGTACTGGTGAATAATGCGGGAATCTCGGTGGCCAAGTCGATCTTGCAGATGTCCCTGGAAGAATATCTCCGCATCGTGAACATCAACCAGGTGTCTGTCTTCCTTGGCATGAAGACGGTCATCCCTTCGATGCAGAAAGCAGGCGGTGGTTCGATCGTGAACATCTCGTCGATCAACGGGATCGTGGGCGGAGCGATCGGTTATACGGATACCAAGTTCGCGGTGCGCGGCATGACGAAGGCGGCGATGGTGGAATGCTCCTATTACGGCATCCGCGTCAACTCGGTGCATCCGGGCGTAATCGCCACTCCGATGATCGAACAGGAGGATGCGAAGGCGGCGATCCAGGAATTCGCCAAGTCGATTCCGCTCAAGCGCATCGCTCAACCGGAGGAAGTGACGAATCTGGTGTTGTTCCTCGCTTCGGATGAATCGAGCTACACGACCGGCGCTGAATTCGTGGTGGACGGCGGCATCACCGCGATCTGATCAGGTCAACCTCCTGATCCAACAAGGTTAAACATTTGGCTGTGTTTATCTTCGTTGTTGCTCATGCAACAACCAATTGAAACACAGCCAAAATTTAACTTCATTCGTTCATACGATGGCCAAAAAGGCCGTGAGCCAGACACGATTCCCTCCCTTTCTGGAGGAGCATCATGAACGGAGGTCCAACAGGATTTCCGTTCATTTGCATGATAAGGGGATTGGCCTTATGAATCGCGCCGTTCCTTCACCTGCTTCAGAGCGGCGATGATCATGAAACTGACGATGACGAGCAGCAGCCAGGAACTGATCTTGCCCACGTGCACGAGGCGCCAGACCTCGGACTGGTTCGGATATTGCCAGGCGCTGAAGAAGGTCGCCACATTCTCCGCCACCCAGATGAAGAAACCGATCAGCGTGAAGGACATGACGAGCGGCATGCGATAGCGTCGGCCTCCAACCCCGAAGGTGACGGATGTGCGACAGAAGACGATCAGCACGAGGCCGGCCAGCCACCAGCGGATGTCGATCCAGTAATGATGGGTGAAGAAGTTCAGATAGATGGCCGCGGCGAGCGGTGTGACGATCCATAAGGGCGGCCAGTTCACCAGCTCAAGCTGGAGACGGCGCCACGCCTGGCACATATAGCTCGCCACGCTGGCATACATGAATCCGCTGTAGAGAGGAACGCCGCCCACCTTCGTCCATGCCTCTTCAGGGTATGACCAGGAGCCCATATGCACCTTGAACAGCTCAAGTGCAAGCCCGATCAGGTGGAAGACGGTGATCACCTTCAGCTCGTCGCGCGTCTCCAGGCCGGATCGTACCATCCAGACCTGCATGGCCAGGCAGATGAGGAGCAGCCAGTCATAGCGCGACAGCCAGGGAAGCGGGACCAGCTTCGTCATGGCGAGCGAGACGAAGATAACCGCGGGGAATATGCAGGACAGCGCCTGCTGCCACCCGAAGCGCCAGAGTTGCATCAGGATATGAACGCATCTCCCGGACGCTGTTCTCTCCACCTTGCGTGCGGTGCCGATCTGCGGGATCGTCATCACATGCTCATCTCCTTATATGATGGCACATGGCCGGGACATGCCCATAAGCCTGTGCGATGGGTGGGCCGGGTGCAACCTTCGACAGGTGTCTCCCGACCAGGCTCTCTCTCGAATCCTCCGAACCCCTTAATCCTCTGAAAACTCCCCGATCTCTCCATCATCCCGGTACTCCAGGATATCCCCCGGCTGGCAGTCCAGCGCCTTGCAGATCGCATCCAGCGTCGAGAAGCGGATCGCCTTGGCCTTCCCGTTCTTGAGAATGGACAGATTGGCCAGCGTGATGCCGACCTTCTCCGAAAGCTCGGTGACACTCATCTTCCGCTTGGCCAACATGACATCGATATGGATGATAATCGCCATCGTGCTCACCTCAGACCGTCAGATCGATCTCTTGCTTCATGTCGATCGCGCTGCGAAGCAGCTTCTGGAGGACAGCGGCGAACACCGCAACGACCGCGGAGCCGAACGCGATCCCCAGGCCGAAGGCGAGGATGCCGGGCGCGTCATCCCGCTCCGCCATCAGGTACAGAAGCGGCGACATCGCCAGATAGAGGACGGTGATCGAGGCGGCGCACTGCTTGATCCTCATCAGCGCTTTCACGGAATGCTCTGAGAAGGCGTCGTTCCGGTCGATCAGGTTAAGCAGCCCAAAGGCCTGATACAGAGCGATGAAATAAGGAATCGCGGACGCATACATGCCGATGATCACCGGCCAGGCCATCCACCCAGGAAAGTGGACCACCGAATCCGCCGCCACATCGGGCAGCCACAGAATGCACAGGGAGAGCACCGGCAAGCTGAGCAGGACCACCGTGACCTTCAGGAAAAGCGTCTGACCACGTTCCATAGCCAACACCTCACAGCATTGTTCTACCTCGTAATTTACCACAGCATTTATCGCAAAACAATAAATACTTATTGTGACAAAACAAAAATTTGGTGTTTTACAAAAAAACATTTGCTGTATATGCCAATGGGGCGAACGTGATGCTTCTGTCCGTTGCGGCCAGACGCGGGGGGGCAGCAAGCGCCATACACAAAGCAAGACCCGGCGCTCTCCTTGCCGGAGTCCGGGGCCTGGTCGCTGCCCGCGCTTGCGGCCAATCGCAGGCTGACGAGGGGCTTGCTGCGTTTGGCCACCTGGTAAAAAACGTCCCAAAGAGGTCAAGAAACTCTATTCTTCCGGCTGTCTGCAAGGCTTATAGTAATGCATACAGACGCAATCAAAGAGGAAGGGAGTGCTTCATATGTTGTATCCGATAGTCACGGAGAGCCGTTGTGTGATGGATCTGAACGGCATCTGGAATTTCCGGCTGGATGATGGCACGGGCTTCGCGCAGGAATGGTACAAATCCAGACTGCAAGATACGATCCCCATGGCGGTGCCTGCTTCCATGAATGACATCGGGGTTGCGCGAGAGATCAGGGAGCATATCGGCTGGGTATGGTACGAGAGGGAATTTGTCCTGCCGTCCGCCATGCGCAGCGACCGGATCGTCCTGCGCTTCGGTTCCGCCACCCATCAGGCTGTCGTCTATGTGAACGGGAAGGAGGTCGCCCGGCACAGGGGAGGTTTCCTGCCTTTTGAGGCGGAGATCCAGGACTGCCTGGTGGACGGGAAGAACCGGGTGACGGTAGCGGTGGACACCACGATCGATGAGACGACCTTGCCGCTCGGGATCAATAACAAGCCGAATTTTGACTTCTTTAACTACACCGGATTGCAGCGCCCGGTGAAGATCTACACCACCCCTGCCCGTTACGTGAAGGATATCACGATCGTGACGAGCTTCGAGGGCTCAACCGGCCTGGCGGATTACCAGGTGGACTATGTCGGCGAAGGTGTGGACGTTCGGGTCAAGGTCATCGACGAAGCCGGCGAAGTGGTCGCAACCGCAGAAGGCGCCAGCGGAACCGTCCGGATCCCCGATGTGACGCTGTGGGAGCCGATGCAGGCCTACCTGTATACGCTGGCGGTTGAACTGGTCGAGGGTGGACAGGTTGTCGACAGCTACGAGCAGCCCTTTGGCGTCAGGACCGTGGCCGTCAGGGATGGCAAGTTCCTGATCAACAACAAGCCGTTTTACTTCAAGGGATTCGGCAAGCACGAAGACACGCCGATCCATGGCCGGGGCTTTTCGGAAGCGGCCAATGTCATGGACTTCAACCTCATGAAATGGATCGGAGCCAATTCCTTCAGAACATCCCATTATCCGTACTCGGAGGAACTGATGCGCCTCGCGGACCGCGAAGGCTTCGTCATCATCGATGAAGTCCCTGCGGTGGGCGTCCATCTGAACTTCATGGCCACCTTGCGCGGCGGCGGCAAGCCGAGAAATACATGGCAGGAGATCCAGACCTTCGATCATCATGCCGATGTCATCAGGGAGCTTATCGCCCGCGACAAGAACCATCCTTCCGTCGTCATGTGGTCGATCGCCAATGAGCCGGCCTCCGAGGAGGAAGGAGCGGACGGATACTTCGGACCGCTGGTGGAACTGGCCAAACAATGCGACCCGCAGCAGCGTCCGGTCACGATCGTCACCTTCGGCCAGGCGGACCCGCAAAGAGACAAGGTGGCCGAGCTGGTGGATGTCCTGGCGCTGAACCGCTACTATGGCTGGTATGTGGATGGCGGCGATCTGGAGTCGGCCAAGGTCAAGCTGCGCCAGGAGCTGGAAGGCTGGCAGAAGCGTTGTCCCGGCAAGCCGATCATCATGACGGAATACGGCGCGGATACGGTGGCCGGGCTGCATGATATCGTGCCAACGATGTTCACCGAGGAATATCAGGCGGCATACTATCAGGCGAACCATGAAGTGTTTGATCAATGCCCTGTGCTGGTCGGCGAGCATCCGTGGAACTTCGCGGACTTCCAGACCAGTCAGAGTGTGATGAGAGTGCAGGGCAACAAGAAAGGGATCTTCACGCGCGACCGCAAACCGAAGATGGCCGCTCACGAGCTGAGGAAGCGGTGGACATCGATCCCGAACTACGGTTACAAGGATTGATGCCCATAGTTCAAGGCTGCGAACGAGGCAGCCCTTCTTCTTGATCGAAAGATCAGGGCGCAATCAGGTCAAAAAGTTCCCGATCAGGTCAAAAAATTCAATTCTGTTACCCGCAGCCCCTTTTTTATATTAAAGATACTTCCCGAAAAAGAGGTTATGAACATGCAGACTATGGAATCCCGACAGCAAGCAAATGCGGGCAGCAAGCGGAGGAGAAACTCGCTTCGCGGATGGCGCGAGAATGTCGCCGGATATCTCTTCGTTGCTCCCATGTTTATCGGCACATCCGTGTTGGTGTTGTTCCCGATCCTGGCATCGGTCGTACTGAGTTTTACGAACTGGAATATTGTCAGCGGTTTCAAAAAAGCAAGCTTCGTCGGTTTTGCCAACTATCAGTCTATCCTGTCGGATGCGATCTTCCTGAAGTCGCTCGGCAACAACCTCCTGATCCTGCTCGCCATTCCGGTTACGCTCACGATTGCTCTAACACTCGCGGTATTGATCAATCGCTATATCTATCTGAAGGATCTCTTCAAGATCATCTACTTCATGCCTTTCATATCCAGTGCGGTGGCCGTGGCGATCGTATTCCGCGTGCTGTTCCACCCTACCAGAGGCCCGATCAATCAGATCCTGATGAGCCTCGGGGTCGAGAATCCGCCGGGATGGATCGCGGATCCGAAGTTTGCGCTGGTGTCCGTCATGCTCATCATGATCTGGTCCGGCATCGGGTTCAACATGATCATCTACCTGGCTGGTCTGCAGAATATTCCGAAGGAACTGTACGAATCCGCCCAGATCGATGGCGCATCATCCTGGACACAATTTACGCGGATCACAGTGCCCCTTGTCTCGCCCACGACGTTCCTGCTGCTGGTCGCCGGGATCATCTCCAGCTTCAAGATCTTCGACCTGATCCTGGTGCTGACCAATGGCGGTCCAGGCAATGCCACGATCACTCCGGTGGTCTACCTGTACCAGAAGGCATTCCTGGAGCTGAAGACCGGATACGCTTCAGCGGTATCCATGATCATCTTCGTCATCATCCTGCTGATCACGCTGCTGCAATTCTACGGACAGAAAAAGTGGGTCAATTACTAAAGGAAAGGGACACTGCTTATGGCTGAACAACTTGGACGAATCGATCTTCGAAAACTGATATTGACGCTCCTCATGGCGGTGGTCGGGATCCTGTTCCTGATGCCCTTCGCCTGGATGATCTCCGCATCGCTGAAGTTTGAGGACGATGTGCTGTCGTTTCCGATTCAATGGATACCCGACCGGTTTAATGTGATCGAGAACTACAAGGAAGTCTGGACAGGCTCTCTGCCCTTCTCGCTTCTGTATTGGAACTCGATCAAGGTGACGATCCTGACCACGCTCACTTCCGCGATCGTCTCGTCACTGGCGGCTTACGCCTTTGCGCAGATTGAATTCAAGGGCAGAAACGTGCTGTTCATGATCGTGCTGGCGACCTACATGGTTCCGCCCCAGACGCTGCTCGTCACGCAGTTTCTGCTTTATCGATGGGTGGGCCTGTATGACACGCATCTGGGATTGATCCTGCTGAATTCCTTCAGCGTGTTCGGCACATTCATGTTGAGGCAGTTCTTTATGGGCGTGAACAACGAGATCATCGAAGCCGCGCGCATCGATGGCGCCGGACATGTGCGAACGTTTGCCAATATCGCATTCCCGCTGATACGGCCAGCGCTGGCCACCTATGCCATCCTGCGCTTCATCTGGACGTGGAATGACTTCCAGTCGCCGTTCATCTTCCTGAACAGTGACAAGCTGTTCACGATCCAGATCGGGATCAAGAGCTTCGCCGATGACCATGGCAATATCTATTCCTTGATGATGGCGGCCTCCGTGTCGGCGATCGTACCGCTGCTCATCGTGTTTATCATCGGGCAGAAGCAAGTCATCGAAGGCATGCAGCTCGGCGGGGTCAAGGGTTAACCGGTTATAAAACATGCAGGCTGCATCTGCAGCCGGCATGTTTTATGATAAAATAACACCATCCAAGGGAGGAAACACACATGTTCAAGAAAAGGGGTTTCATCTTGCTCATCTGTCTGGTGCTGGCACTGGCGCTGGCGGCATGCTCCAGCGGCACATCCCAGAACCAGGGCAACTCAGGCGGAGGAGGTGGTTCGAACAGCGGTACTACCGGCGGTTCCACGAACACGGGGAACGCTGGCGGCAGCAACGATGAGACGATTACGCTTCGATTCCTGCACTGGGTCAGCGAGGAAGTCGGCCATTGGGAAGACGTCATCGCGCTGTACGAAGCGGAGCATCCGAACGTCAAGATCGAATCCGTTCCGCTGGTCAACAACAACAACTCCAATGAATATTTCAAGAAGCTGGACCTGCTCGCCGCTGCGGGAGACCCGATGGACCTGATCATGTTCTCCAACGGCGCCGATTATGCGAAGCGGATTGACGCGGGCCTGCTGACTCCGATCGATGATTTCCTCGCACAGGAAGGCATCGATATTGAAAGCGAATACAACAACACCTACGGCAAGGTCAACGGACACTACTATGGCCTGCCGATGAAGTATACGATGAACCTGGTCATGATCAACAAGAATCACCTGGACGAAGCGGGTCTGGAGATTCCGAAGGACTGGACCTGGGATGATTATGCAGCCTATGCCAAGGCGATGACGAAAGGCGATCGTTATGGCTCCTACCTGCATAGCTGGCACCATACGCACTCCGTGGTGAAGCTGCTGAGCAGCTCTGAAGAACCAAGCCTGTTCAAGGCGGACGGTTCGCACAACCTGGACCATCCTCTTGTCAGAGCGTCTCTGGAATTCAGATATCAGCTGGAGCAGGTGGACAAGTCCTCCGTGCCATATCTGGAGATCTTCTCGCAGCAGCTGAACTACAGACAGCAATTCTTCTCCGGCAGAGCCAGCATGATTCCGATCGGCAGCTACATGCTCACGGAATGGGGCGAATACAGACCTGACTTCGAGATTGCCTGGGCACCGTGGCCGAAGAACGATCCGAATGGCAAGAACTACACTGTTGTGAGCGGGGACGTCATCGGCATCGCTGAGGCCTCCAAGCACAAGGAAGAAGCCTACAAATTCCTCCGCTGGCTGACAACGGAAGGCATCACGCAGCAAGGCGTATGGGTGCCGGCATGGAAAGGCGGAGAGATGGCCGTCACGATCGAGAGACTGGTACAAACGACGCCGAATCCGGACAAGGTTCATATGGAATCGTTTGAGTATACGATCGCGAACTCGACTCCGGTGAAGGGGCCGAATCGGCCGTCCTACAGCTCCGAAGGTCTGACGGAGTTCGGCAGTGAGGTGGACCTGTACCTGCTGGGCGAGCAGGATCTGGACACCACGCTGGCCAAGGCCATTGACAAAGTGCAGAAAATCATTGACTCCAATAAATAAATATAATCCGGAAATCTGTAGTATAATGTAGGACAAGGTTTGTTTGTAGGGAGAAAGGAAGCTTTCGTTTCTCCCTACATTTTTCTATCTGTGCGGCAGCTGAGACAGGCAGGTGCATGAGGGATGGTTGCGATATACAGAAGGCTGGCCAGCATGTCCTTTCGGACCCGCATCATGATCGGCATAGTCATATGCGTCATCTTGCCCTGGATCATGACCTATTTCGTATCGGATTACTACACGGAGGATGTGCTGGTGCAAAGAGCCGTGCAGCAATCCGAGCAATCCCTGCGAACGATCGAGATAAGCATCAGGCAATCGTTTGACAATCTGATTTACATCTCCACCTTCTTTCAGTTTGATTCGGAATTCAAGCAACTGCTGAAATCCTACCGGCTGATCGACCCGTCTTCCGAAGGTGCCAATCAACAGATCGCGCTGCACAAACTGCAGATCCAGACCTATCTGGACGGCTTCACCAACACCATACGCTCGACCTACATCACGATCATGACGGACAATGGCTTGTACTACACCAACTATCCGACCTATAACTTCAATCCGCAGCAGTTTTACCAGGAACCCTGGATCGAAGAGATGCGGAAACTGAACAATTACGACACCTTCTGGCTCGGCGCGCAAACGAATTATGTCACGGACGATGTGTCTGCCAGCCCGTATGTGATCACCATGGGCAAGGTGATGAAGACATCCGGGAAGATCGAGGCGTATATCATTCTCAGCACCCTTGAAAGCGAATTCGGCGACAAGCTGAGGAACTTTGCCGACTCGAATGACCACCTGTATTATCTGACCGATGAGCAAGGGCTCATCATATCCAGCCTTACCACGGAAGATATCGGAACCGCTTTCCCTTATCCGGTCTCTCTGTCGGACGAGTATCAGATCGTCGAACATCAGGCCAAGGATTACTTGCTGGTCTCACATCCGGTGTCCTATACCAACTGGCGCCTGATCAGCATGGTTCCGTATCGGGAAACCATCGGCAAGATCAACCGCATGACCAGCATCACGATCATCATACAAGGCGTGTTCCTCGCCCTGTTCATGTTGATCTTGATCGCCCTGGTTCAACAGATGACGAAACCGATCGTGCGCTTGAGCAGAGTCACGAGGGAGGTTGAACGCGGGAATCTGTCCAGGAGAGCCGAGATCAAGGGCAGGCATGACCTGGCGCTGCTTGGCCATTCGTTCGACCGGATGCTGGATCGGATCGAGGAAATGATCGAGCAGATCAGGTACAAGGAAGAAGCGAAGAGAATCGCGGAGTTTGAGATGCTTCAGGCGCAGATCAATCCGCATTTTCTCTTCAATGTGTTGAATGCGATTCGTCTCAACCTGACGATGAAGGGGGAGAAGGACAGCGCTGAGCTGATCCAGTCCCTGTCCTCGCTGCTGCGCATGACCATTAACCGCAACAACCCGTTCATCACGCTGCAGGAAGAGATTGAGACGATCCAGCACTATGTGAAATTGATGAATTTCAGACACGAGCAACGGATCAGCTTGCAGCTGGATATCGAGTTCAATGCGCTGCATGAGAAGGTCCCCCGATTTTTCCTTCAGCCCATCATCGAGAACGCGATCATCCACGGGTTCGACGAGATGGCTGGCCATATCACCATATCCGCTCAGGCGACGGAGCGCGAGCTTGTGGTCATCGTCAAGGATAACGGGCATGGCATGGATGCGGATACCCTGGCGAGATTAAGGGAATGGATCTATGACGAGGAGTCGACGGAAGTGGGTTCCAATCAACATTCCTTTACCGGAGTGGGGATCAGGAACGTGTATCAGCGTATGCGCATCACCTATGACGAGAGATTCAGCATGCGTCTGGAGAGCAGTCCGGGAGCAGGAACGACCTTCACATTCCATATACCGAAGGAGTAATGGGGCATGTACAAGGTTGCATTGGTCGATGACGATGTGATGGTGTTGAAGTTTCTGGAATCCATGATCCCGTGGGAGAAGCATGGATTCGTAGTCGCGAATACCTTCAGGGACAGTCTGGAGGCGTATCATCATTTGCGGGCACAACCCTGTGACCTGTTGATCACGGATATCGGCATGCCGAAGCTCAACGGGATTGAACTCATCACCCTGCTCAAGGAAGACGGATGTGATCCGATCAAGGTGATCCTGTCTTGTCACGACGAGTTTCATTATGCCCAGCAAGCTCTGAAGCTGGATGTGTTTGATTACATCCTGAAAGAATCGATGAATCAGGACAATATGGAGGAGCTGCTGCAGCGAACCAGGATCCTCCTGGATGACAAGCGGGCACAGTGCTCCAGGAACGACGCCGTCGACCTGTTCCTGAAGAAGAACAAGGATCCATTGAAGGCGGCGTTCATCGAACGGATCCTGGATGGGCATGACATCCCGGATGAGGCATGGTGGAGAGAGCAAGGGCAACTCCTGGGGATGGATTTTGCGGGAGGATATTTCACCAATGTCGTATGCTATATCGACATGATCGATCAGGCCCTGGAGAGATACAAGAAGCAGACGTTGCTGCATTTCAGCATCGACAATATATTGGGAGAGATTCTGGCACAGCAGCAGGCGGATGGGCAAATCTTCTACAGGCCGGGCAAGTTCCATGTGATCTTCATGCATCAGGAGAACAGGCCGCATGAGCATGACGCGGCTGTGGAACGTGTCATGCAGGAGATCCATCGTCAGCTCAACAAGTACCTGAAGATCACGATCACCACGGTGATTGGAGCGGTGTGCGCCACAAGGGAGGGGCTGGTCAAGTCCCTGCAGGACCTGGAGGCGCACGAGAACCAGCGTTTCTATTATCCGCATGATTCGATCCAGCGCCTGAAGGTGGTTCCGTATGAACACCCCATGATCTATGAAGATTTTGTAGAGGTGGTGGAACAGGTCAAAACCGCCATCCTGAAGAACGATCGACAGGAGGTCGCGGACCTGGTCGGTAACCAGCTGAGGAAGATGAGGCAACAGAGATGCGAGCCGCTCATCGTCAAGGAATGGGCGGTCAAGCTCGTGCTGGATCTGAAGCTGAGGCTCCAGGCGTTGTCCTACTTCTCTGAATCCATCCTGACAGGTTGGACGGATCATATCGTGGGCCGGGTTCACTCCATGGATCAGCTGGAGGAAGTGCTGCTCACGATCTGCGAGCAATTCATGGAGTATCTGGAACGCAAGGAGATCCCCTGCAGCCACGAGATCGCCAAGCTGCAGAAATATATACAGATGAATATTCACAAGCGCATCTCTCTGACGGAGGTGGCGGAATACCTCCATCTGAATCCCAGCTATCTGAGCCGGCTGTTCAAGAAGACGACGGGGGAAGGGTTTATCGAATATGTGACCAGACTCAAGATGGAGAAGGCCAGGGAATTGCTCATGGCCACGAGCAAGCCCGTCGAGCAGATCGCGTTCGATCTGGGGTTCGACAGCAAGAGCTACTTCATCAAGACCTTCAAGAAATACTATGGCAGGCTGCCGATCGAGCTGAGGCGCGTGCAGTGAGTTGCCCCATGCCTGGAGGTCGGGCGGCTTACCTTGCCCGCCATTGCCTGAAGGGGCAACATGAGACGACAAGGGAAACGGTCAGTCAGGAATTCTGTTCCTGACCGACCGTTTTGTCCGTTTGACAGCGCAGAATCATTCGTCTTTACCCAAAAATCTATACCTTATTGGGACAGCCCACCTTCTCATGCATGACTGGACAGGCAGCCCGGTGGCCTGTGCGCTTCGCGCTTCCCGGATTCGCTCAGAACCTGCCGTAGAAGGCGTTGCGATAGATCTCGGCCAGCTCCGAGACGAGCGGCAGACGCGGGTTGGCGGTCGTGCATTGATCCTCGAAGGCCCGGTCGGCCAGATAATCGACCTTCGCCTCGAAATCCGCCGGGTCGATGCCGAGATCCTGGAACTTCTCCGGTATGCCGAGCGTCCGGTTCAGCTCACGGATGCGGTTGATCAGGCTATCCACGCCTTCCTCCACGGTGCGCGCTGGCAGCCCGAGCATCCTGGCGATCTCGGCATAGCGCTGGTCGGCGATGAACGCCTCATACTTCGGGAACGAGGCGAACTTCGTCGGGCGTTGGGCGTTGTAGCGGATGACATGCGGCATCAGGATCGCGTTGGTGCGGCCGTGCGCCGTATGGTACTCGCCGCCCCACTTGTGCGCCAGGCTGTGGTTGATGCCGAGGAACGCATTGGCGAAGGCCATGCCGGCGATCGTGGAGGCGTTGTGCATCTTCTCGCGGGCCTTCGGGTCGCCGGTCAGGCAGGACTTCTCCAGATTCTCGAAGACGAGCTTGATCGCCTGCATCGCCAGGCCGTCCGTGTAGTCGTTGGCCATGACCGAGACGTACGCCTCGATCGCGTGCGTCAACACGTCCATGCCCGTGTCCGCGACGGCCGTTCTCGGCAGCGAGAGCACATAGTCGGGATCGACGATCGCCACATCGGGGGTGAGCTCGTAGTCGGCAAGCGGGTACTTCGTATTGCCGTGCTTCTTGTCGGTGATGACCGCGAACGACGTGACCTCCGAGCCGGTGCCCGATGTCGTCGGGATGGCGACGAACTTCGCCTTCTGGCCCAGTCGCGGATACTTGTACACCCGCTTGCGGATGTCCAGAAACTTCTGTTTCATCGCGTGGAAGCTCGTGTCCGGGTATTCATAGAACAGCCACATCGCCTTGGCCGCGTCCATCGGCGATCCGCCGCCGAGCGCGATGATGCAATCCGGCTGGAAGGCTTCCATGAGCAGCGTGCCGCGCTCCACCGTTTCGACCGAAGGATCGGGCTCGACATCGGAGAACACCTCGATGGCGACCGGCTTCGTGCGCTTGCGCAGGAAGTATTCGACGCGATCCACGTAGCCGAGCTTCACCATCATCTCGTCGGTCACGATCACGATGCGATTGATGTCCGGCATCTTCTCCAGGTATTGGGTGGCGCCTTTCTCGAAGTAGATCTTTGGCGGCACCTTGAACCACTGCATGTTCACCGTCCGGTAAGCGACGCGCTTGATGTTCAGCAGGTTGACCGCGCTGACGTTGGCCGTCGTCGAGTTCGAGCCGTACGAGCCGCAGCCGAGCGTCAGGGAAGGCAGGTTGGTGTTGTAAATATCGCCGATCGCGCCGTGCGAGGAAGGCGAGTTGACGATCACCCGGCCCGTTTGCAGCCGCTCTGCGAAGCGCTGGATGACGTCATCGTCCTGGGAATGGATGACCGATGAATGCCCCATGCCGCCATAAGCGACGACCTCAGCCGCCCGTTCGATCCCCTGCTCGGCGTTCCTGACCTTGTAGCAGGCCAGCACCGGGCTGAGCTTCTCCGCGGACAGCGGGTACTTCGGCCCCACGCCCGTCAGCTCGGCGACCAGGATCTTGGTGCCCGGCGGAACGCTGATGCCCGCCATCTCCGCGATTCTCGTCGCCGGCTGGCCTACGATCGCCGGATTGACCGCGCAAGTCTCCTGATGGATCACGAGCTTGGACACCTTCCCGATCTCCTCCTTGTTCAGGAAGTAGCAGCCCAGCTCGATCATCTGCCGCTTCGTCTGCTCATAGATCGGCTCCTCGATGATGACCGCCTGCTCGGATGCGCAGATCATGCCATTGTCAAACGTCTTGGACAGGATCAGATCGGTCACCGCCTGCCGGATATTCGCGGTTTTCTCGATGAAGCATGGCACGTTGCCGGGACCCACGCCGAGCGCCGGCTTGCCGGTGCTGTATGCTGCCTTGACCATCGAGGCGCCGCCGGTCGCCAGCACCAGCCTGACGTCCGGGTGGTTCATCAGCAACTGAGTCGCTTCGACGGAGGGCTGCTCGATCCATTGGATCGCATGCTCCGGCGCGCCATTCGCCACAGCCGCTTCCAGCAGGATGCGCGCTGCCTCCGCGCTGCAGCGCTGCGCCGACGGATGGAACGCGAAGATGATCGGGTTGCGTGTCTTGACGGAGATCAGGGACTTGAACATCGTCGTCGAGGTCGGGTTCGTCACCGGTGTCACACCGGCGATGATGCCGACAGGTTCCGCGACCATCTGATAACGTTCGTAGGGATTGTCCTCGATGACGCCGACCGTCCTGTTCTTCTTGATGCTGTGATAGACGTACTCCGTAGCGAAGATATTCTTGGTGATCTTGTCCTCGTACACGCCTCGGCCGGTTTCCTCCACGGCCATCCTTGCCAGCACCATATGTTTGTCGAGACCGGCCAGCGCCATCGCCTGCACGATGTTGTCGATCTGCTGCTGATCGAGCTGCAGATACTGCTCCTGCGCCCTGAGCGCCCGTTCGACGAGCCGGTTCACCTGCTCTGCCGCACTGCCGGGTTCCTGTACCTTGGATTCCTTGACTGCCATATCTCTCCGCCTCCTTGTGTTAGAACTTATACATCTCAAGCATGCCAGGACTGGATACAGTTAACTGTGATTTATTACCAGTGGAAGCGTTTGAGTTCGAAGATAATGTGAAAATATTCACAAACAGATTCAGGAAGATATTCCTGTCTGTGAGGTTAGGATCAAGGTCGAAGCGTGCAGCGAGGCAGAAGAACGAACTCTGGTTGACGCTTGCATGTTCATGAAGAGGTGTGGATGAACCGCAATCCGGATTGAGCAGGAGGGATGTTCTTGGCTTTCGGATCAGCATACGAAACGGTCAGGCGCAAGAGGCGGCCTGACCGTCCGTTCATGATTATAGCTTCATCCACAAGCGGTAAAGGATCACCGCGGCTTCGGCGCGGGTGAGCGTGTCCTGCGGGTTGAGCATGCCGCCGGAGCCGTTCACGATGCCTGCTGCGACCAGCGCGGCCGCGCTGTTGCGCGCATAGTCCGGGACGAGCGCCGCGTCGCTGAAGCCCCGGAGCGAACCGGATGCCGGCAGCTGCACGCCCGCTGCGGTCATGGCGCGTGCCACCAGGACCATCATGTCCTGACGGGTGATGGGCTCATCCGGTCTGAACAGATTGTTGCCCGTGCCTCTGACGATGCCATGCTGACGGGCGATCCTGATGGCCTGGGCATCATGGGCAGCTGCGCTGACATCGTCGAAGGCTGCGACCGGCTCTCCGGTATCCTCAAGCTCCAGCAAGCCGACGAGCAGCTTCACGAATTCCGCCCGCTGGATGGCGACGCCGGGCGCGAAGCTGGTCGGGGACATACCGCCGATGATGCCGCGCGCGGACATCGCTTCGATCGCCTGCTTCGCCCAGGGCACGCCCGAGAGGTCGTTGAACAACGGGCGGCTGTACACGACCGCGAAGTCGCTGAAGTGCGCGGTCTGGAAGATGACCGTTCCGGAAGCGGCATCGTAGCGGGCATTTTTCACGATGGTCGCTCGTCCCTGACCGTCGATGTACCAGATGACGATCGACTCCGGATGCTCCAGTTCCTCCGCCGCAGGCGTGTAAGGAACGGAGACGGTGACCGGTGCGTTCGGGTTGCTCCACTCGATCACGCTGCCGCCTGCCATCACCTCAAGGCTGATCACCGGCCGATCGCCGATCTGCGCCCGGAGGTCAGCGCTCAGTCCGTCGGTGGAAGCCCTGGAGATGCGGATCGTGATCGGGTCCTCGCTCTCGATGTCCGCACCTGCCAGCATGTCTCCCGGCAGATCGACGGTTCCCTGCTCTGTCCGGATCGTGATGACCGTGTCCGCCGATGATTCCTTCAGGCTCGCAAGCGGAAGATCAATGGCGTAGGAGGCGGCATCCTCCTGTGCCGGCACATCGATCGTGACCTGTTTCTTGCCTTCGGCATTCCGTTCCGCCTGCTCAAGCGCCTGACTCAGGATCTTGTCCGTTACGCTGGTCGAGACTGTTCCGTCCTGCACCTGGACGACGGGCGTGATCGTGACGGCGCCATCCTTCAGGTCTATGGACGGTTCTGGCGATGCGGGAACGGATGGCGCAGGAGACGGTCCCGGAGATGGCTCCGGATCGGGCTCCGGTTCAGCGAGCGTCAGCTCTCCCCAGTTCTCCGTCGTGTTGTAGCCGTTCGCCTTCGGATCGCTCCAGGTGGTGAGCAGACGGCCTCTGCCGGAAGCGGCGTCGTTGATCTGCACATCGAAGCTGATCACGGTACCGGACTTCGGCTCGATGACGCGGAACGGAATCTTCATCTCCACGACGTAGCCGTCGTCCACGATCTTCGCTGCCGATTCGAAGCCTTCTCCCATGCTGGCGCTACGGAAGGACTCGTTGCCCTCGTAGGTGACGCGATACTGGCCGTCACCCGCCCGGTATTCGGCGCCGCGATGCACCGTCTCGCTCATGAACACCTCGATGGAATCCTGCTCCCACGGGTTCGGCGAGTCGTTGTTCAGCTCGGAGTCGGTGATCTCCGCGTATACGTACAGGTATGCTTCGTCCCACAGCGTCCTGACGACAGCCGATGCGGCATCCGCCGTCTGGCCGTCCGGCCGCTTGTTGACGTTGATCTCCGGCGCGATGGCCCAGATCTCATCCTTCTCCGCATCGATGAGGGGCGAGCCTCTCATGGCGCTGGCCTCGGGGAGCACCGGCGGCGGAGGCGGAGGATTCTCGGCCAGATAGCCGTCCGGGTGGATGACCGCATAGTAGGCTTCCTTGGCGGCATGCTGCCTGTCGAAGAGGAGAGGATAGCCTGCGGACCGCCAGCTGTACGGATCGGCGATGCCCCAGATGGTAACGCGCTCGATCGAATCCGCGTACTTCCTGTAGATCTGGAAGAGCTGGGCGTATTTCTGCGCCTGGATGACCTGCTCCTGCTGGTTCAGAGGAGCGGTCCGGCTCTCGAAATTGCTGTAGCTGCCGTACGGGATATCCAGCTCGGACACGGTGATGACCGCTCCGGTCTCGATGTAGCGCTTGATCGCATTTTCCACATTCTCAAGGCTCAGGGAGTCGGTGAAGTGGTGAGACTGCATGCCGATGCCTTCGATCAGCAGGCGATCCGGCTCGGTATTGCGCGAGTCCTCCGCCCACCGGGCATTGAGAGCCTCGACCATCGCCGCGATCGCGTCGCGCTTGGAGGGCAATTCCTCGTTGTAGTCGTTGTAATACAGCGTGGCGTCCGGATCTGCCTGACGGGCCCGGACGAACGCGTCGTAGATATAGTCCGCGCCGCTCTCTCCGGCCTCTTCATCCGCTCCGTTGGCATAAGCCAGATACCAGGGGGAGTTCTTGCGCAGGCTGTCCTTCCAGTTGCCGTTGAAGGATACGCCGTCTGCGAACGCCTCGTTCACCACGTCCCACGAGATGAGCTTGCCCTGGAAATGGCCGGCGACGTTATCGATATATTCGAACAGGTTCGCTTGCGCCTCCTCGCGGGTCAGCGGCTGTCCTTCCGCGTCCCTGTTCAGCCAGGGCGACGTCTGGGAGTGCCAGATCAACGCATGGCCGTGGACCTTGATGCCGTTCTCCAGCGCCCAATCGACCAGCTTGTCGGCATTCGCGAAGTTATAGACGCCCTTGGATGGACTGAGCGCCTCGGGCTTCATATGGTTCTCGGCGGTCACGACGCTGTAGTGGTGCGTGAACATCGCGACGAACTCTTCATCGTCCACCTGATGCGGTGAGGCGATGTTGCCGAACAGGAAGAAGTCCTTGTACACCTCATGCAGGGAATCCAGCGTGAGATCCCATTCCGGATCCGCCGGTTCCTCATCCGCCGGTCTGGCCGTGACCGTGATGTTGTCGATGTAGATCGGCACGGTGCTGGCTTGCGAGCTGGTCTGGATGCGGAAGTAGGATTGGGCGCCGGTCTGGGCGATGGTGGCGGCGGAGAACACGGCCTTGTATTCCAGCGAGAAGTCGCCGTTCGTCAACGGTTTGTTGACCAGCCATTGATATTGGCCATAGGGGCCGAACGGGTTCGGATTGCTGAACACGATCTGGGAACCGCCAGGCAATTCCGCTTCCTCGTCCACATGGCCATAGACCGTAAAGGTGTACTCTGTGCCCGGAGACAGGTTCAGCGCGCTCAGCTTGATGTCCACGCCGAAAAAGTCCGCTGTCCGATCCGTCAGATAGATCGACTTGCCGCCGTTGTAGGTGACGATGGAGCGCGTGCCGCCGCCGCTGTTGGTCAGATAGTCGGTGCCGGCAAACGCCGCTCCGTCATCAGCGCCGGATATGCCCGGATCCTTCTGCATGTCATAGATGACAGTCGGCGCAGCCTGGGTGATGATGATGTCGTCGACATAGAACGGCACGTTCCTGGCGGTATCGTTGGTCTGCGTGCGGAAGTAGGAATCATTCTTCAGGGCAGCGATATCCGCGCTGGTGAAGCTGGTCTTGTACTGGATGGTGAAGTCTCCTTCGGTCATCGCCTGAACGATCAGCTGCTGATAGCTGCCGAACCGGCCGAAGGGGTTCGGATTGAGGAACACAAGCTGTGAGCCGGCGGGTGGGGTGGTCCCTTCCACATGGCCAGTCACGGTGAACGTATACTCCACGCCGGGTTGCAGATTCAGCGAGTTCAGTCTGATGTCCACGCCGTTCCAGTTATTTTCCCTTTCCGCGACGTGAATCGACTTGCCGCCCTGATACGAGACGATCCTGGGTCCCCCGCCGCTGTTCATCAGGTGGTCCGTGAAGACGAAGCTGGCGTTTTCCTCAGCCAGAGGGATACCCGGATCCTCCTGCATGCGGTAGATGACGGTGCCGCTGTCCTCGTCGTCTTCCGCCGCGATCGCGGCCAGCGGCCACGAGCTCAGGACCAGCGCCAGACAGCAGCCCCATGCGAGAAGTTTCCTTGACATCTTGCTCGTCATGTTCTTCCTCCTTACTCTGATTGGGATTAAAGCGTTTGCATAATGGTGTGGACCCGCACCTCCCTTCTCTAACCATCATGATATATGCCTCGAGACATGCCTTCACTTTGGAAATCTCAGATCATACTCCAAAAATTATAGAATCTGGAACAGAAGGGGAAATAAAGAAAGGGATGATGCCGGACAGCATCATCCCTGTTCAACGACCGCGGTCAACCTATCATTCTTCCACGAATATCAGATTCATCACGTCGCTTGCGATTATCCGGAGATGCTCCGGAACCTCCAGATAGAGGCACTCCTGTCCCCACATGACCCGGGGGCCGTATGTCCGCCGATCCTCCCCGGTGAAGGAATGCATGTGGGATTCCGATAGGAAGTGAATGAGCTCCTTCTTCATTCGCATCTCCAGATTCCGGATGATCAGCGTGTCATCGGACAATTCCACCTCCGGCAGCGCCAGCAAATGGGTGAAGTCGTACGGATATTCCAGCAGGAGATAGGGAGTCGAATACCAGGTGAGGCGAATCTCTTGTCCGAGGCTGGGGTTCCGCTTGACCAACACCTGGACGCGCTCCTCCCAATGAAACGATCTCAGCTTCAGTTCCGGCTGCCCGTAGCGGAAGCTCCAGCTGGAGAGCTCGTGCATATGCTCAAGCGGCGGCAACCGCCCTTGCTGGATCGCCGAGATGAACGCATTGTTCGCCCGCTCTGCCTGAAGCACAACTTCGGATCGACGAACGTCCTTCCTGGCTTCCGGGACCAGGTAGATCAACGGGACGGTGATCACCAGGAGCAACAGGTAGCCGCCGATCAGCAGCCAGGCCCTGCGTCCGCTGAAGGAGACGATCCTGTTGATGATCCTGCCCGCGATCAACAGGACGATGACAAGCGCCATTATACCGATTAACGTATTCACCGCCGCACCTCCAATGAACTGGTGATGAGCATGGTAAACGGATAGACGATGGCAAGGGTCAGAGCCGCCTTCACGCTGAGCAGCAGAATGGAGGTCTCTCCAGCATAGAACCGGATCGCTGCCGTGAGGATGCCGCCGGAATCCTGCACATATACCGATCCGATGATCAGGGCAGGGATCAGGATGACGAAGACCCTGTTCAGTTGGGCGAGCATCCCGGTCAGGTAGCCGAAACAGGACAGCAGGGCCGCATACCATGTCGTGATGAGGAGATTCAGGAGCAGTTCTCCCGGCCGCGGAGCGATCGCGGTCATGACGTTGTCCGGATGGCTCCAGTAGATGACCAGCCTCAGCAGGTTGCCGAGCAGGGGAGTCACGATGCCCGCATACAGGCTGGCTGTGAGCAACAGCGCGATGGTGGACAGATGCTGGGTCCACCGGTTGGTGACGAAGAAGAAGTCCGCATTCCGGTACTGTCTGATCGTCAGCATGATCCCGGCGATGTACGCCCACATCAGGGTGAAGTAGAAGATCAGGTCTCCGGAGAAGTGCGTGATCCTTACGGTGATCGTGTCGAATCCGATCGAGGTGCCCCCGGTCCCGTCCAGCGACAGGGCGAAGGCGGCCAGTTGGGTCAGGATCAGGGAAGTGAACAAGCCGGGCAAGGCCGTCATCTTGAACAGGTATTGATTCCAGATCACACGCTTAAGACTCGGTTCGGTCAAATACATCATCGATCCGCCCTTTCGTCTGATTCGTCAGATACACGCAGATGTCTTCCGGAGATACGGGGGCAATCTCCAGTCCGTGCTGGCGAGCTTCTTCCAGTACGTCCTCATCCCGCCGGATGATGGCGGCATATCTGCTGATTCCGCTCTGCTGCCGGTGATAGACAGTCCGGCTCGCGATCACCCACTCGACGAGCTCCCGGTCGCCGATGATCGCCACCGCATACTCCTTCAGCTCGTCGACCGGCAGATGCAGCTTCAGCTCACCCCGGTCGATGAGCAGGACATCCTCCAGCAGATCGTCCAACTCATGCAGGAGATGGCTCGACAGGAGGATCGTGCGCGGATGGGCCAGATACTCCTTGAGCAACGCCCGATAGAAATCCTTGCGTATCGCGGCATCCATGCCTGTGGTCGGTTCGTCGAAGATCGTCAGCGGGCAGCGGGCTGCCAGGCCCACGATCGCAAGAAATGTGCTGCGCAGTCCCTTGGACAGATGATGAAGGTGTTGCAGCGGGTCCAGGTTGAAGTAGTCGAGCATGCGAGCGGCGAGATCATGATCCCAGTTGGGGTAGAAGCGGCCGGCCATGTGCAGGATGTCGAGCAGGCTGAGGGAGGTTGGCAGGGTGATCTGGTCGTCGATGTAGATCATATTTTGTGAAACCTTCATGCTGTTGAAGGGCCGCTCCGAGAACACCGTGATCTCGCCAGAGCTGGGTCGGTAGAAACCGGCGATGATCTTCAGCAGGGTGGTCTTGCCTGCGCCGTTGCGGCCGATCACACCGGTGATCGTGTTCTCCCTGATCGAGAAGGTGAGCTGATGCAGCGCCCGTTTCCTGAGGTAGGACTTGGACAGCTGGCGGCACTCAATCACGTTCATGGCTATCATCCTTTCTTCTGGCGATGGCTCGCTGGATCATGTCGAGCAATTCACTCTCCTCTACTCCGAGGTTGTCCGCTTCCGCCACCACATCGCGGATGAGCTGCTGCAGCGTCTGCTCCCTGCGCTTCTTGCGGATGGCTTCCTGGGCGTGTTCGGCGATGAACATGCCCAGCCCCCGCTTCTTGTACACGAGCCCCTCCTCCAGCAGCAGCGACAACCCTTTGGCTGCGGTTGCAGGATTGATGTTGAACATATCCGCGAGCTGATATTGGGAGAAGATCCTCTCGTGAGGAAGCAGGTTGCCGGCCAGAATCTCGTTTTCCAGCCAGCCGGCTAACTGGACATAGATCGGTTTCGTTGTGTCTGAGGGCAGGATCAAGTTGTCGCCTCCTCCCGCTTGCAGGATACATAGTGCATTACTGATGTAATGTACTATACAACAAAAACATGAAAAATGGAAGAGGCTACGAGGTTCGACTGGTCGATGACTTCGACCGTGTGTTGGAGCAATTCAACCTGCTCGATGTGAATCTCCCGAGGTATGACGGATATTATTGGTGCAGACAGATCCGAACGGTGTCCACCTGCCCGATCATCTTCATATCGGCTCGCGCAGGGGAGATGGACCAGGTGATGGCTTTGGAGTATGGCGGTGATGATTATATTACGAAACCATTTCACTATGAGGTCGTGATGGCGAAGATCCGCAGTCAGCTGAGGCGCGTCTATGGCGAATATGCGCCAGCCCAGGAGGAGCGAAAGGTTGTGCTGCAGGGGCTGACCATCTATCCGGAGCGCATGGAGATGGCACTCGGAGATCGCCATGTGCCGCTGACCAAGAACGAGCTCATCCTCTTGGAGCAGCTTGTCCAGCATTCCCCGCGGGTCGTAAGCCGGGAGATGCTGCTGGAAGCGCTATGGGACGACCAGACGTTCGTCGACGAGAACACGCTCAATGTGAACATTACGCGCGCCAGGAAGAAACTGCAGGATCTCGGCATTGAGAATGCGACTGAGACGGTGCGGGGCGCCGGCTATCGGCTGCAGGCCACCTGGGTTGAAGGGGAATCGTTATGAGACTGTTCATCCGCGAACATCTGCCGCTGATTGTTGTCCAGGTTGTGCAGTTTTTTCTCGTGCTGCTCGTTTATTGGCTGGACGGTTACCGCAATTTTCTCACCGCGCTGTATTCGGTGTTTATCGGGCTCGTGTTGCTGGGCGCTTACTTATTCTACCGCTACTACAGCCATCGCCAGATGTACAGGCGTCTGAGCGGCACGATGCAGGACATGGACGAATCGCTCAGGACGAGCGGGGAGGCGCCGCTGGCCAAGGCGCTGGACGACCTGTTGCATGACCAGTATCGGCTGTATCGGCAGCGGCTCGATGAGTGGGAGTCGAAGCGGCGTGAGCATCTGACGTTCATGAACCAATGGGTGCACCAGATGAAGACGCCGCTGTCGGTCATCCAACTGACGACCCAGAACGAGCCGGACCCGCGCTTCGCCAGCATCCGCGAGGAAGCGGAGCGAATGGAGCGCGGACTGGAGATGGTGCTGTATACGGCGCGGCTGGAAGTGTTCGAGCAAGATTTCAGCGTGGAGCGGGTCGGCCTTCGCCAAGCGGTGGAACGCGTCGTGCATGAGAATAAGCGCTCGTTCATCCGCAATTCCGTCTATCCCGAGGTGAACATCGATGCCGCGCTGCGGGTGGAGACCGATGCGAAGTGGTTGCATTTCATGTTGAATCAATTGCTTTCCAATGCGATCAAATATTCCGCCGGCACCAATACGAAGATTCGCTTCACAGCGCGGGAGGCAGAAGCCGATGAGGTGCATCTGTCCATCCAGGATTCGGGCATCGGCATTCCGGAAGCGGATTTGAAGCGGGTGTTCCGGCCATTCTATACCGGAGAGAACGGACGCAAATACCGGGAATCGACGGGGATGGGGCTTTATCTCGTGCAGGAGATCTGCCAGCGGCTCGGCCACCGCGTTGAGCTTGTGTCCCAGGAAGGAGCGGGCACGCAAGACGAAAACGATGGGGGAAGGAGAGATCCTGCATGGATATGCTGCGGATCGAACGAGTAAGCAAAGTATACGGTGGCCAGGTGGCCCACCGGGCATTGAACGATGTTTCATTTGCCATCCAGGAAGGAGAATTCGTCGGGATCATGGGGCCGTCCGGCAGCGGCAAGACGACGCTGCTCAACGTGGCAGCGGCGATCGACAAGCCGAGCGGCGGTCAAGTGTGGATCAACGGCAAGGACCCGTACCGGCTGGGCAAGAATGAGCTGGCGCGCTTCCGCCGCCGGGAACTCGGCTTCATCTTCCAGGACTTCAACCTGCTCAATACGCTGACGGTAGAGGAAAACATCGTGCTGCCGCTCACCCTGGACGGCGCGCGGGTGAAGGTGATGGAGGAGCGGGCCGCACGGCTCGCCAAGCGGCTCGGTATCGAGGCGATCATGAAGAAGCGCACCTACGAGATCTCCGGCGGTCAAGCGCAGCGCACCGCGATCGCCCGCGCGATTATTCATCAGCCGAAGCTCTTGTTCGCGGACGAGCCGACCGGCAACCTCGACTCCAAATCGTCGCGGGACGTGATGGAGCTGCTGGAAGCGATCAACCGCACGGACGGCACGACGATGATGCTCGTCACGCACGATCCGTTGGCGGCGAGCTACTGCCACCGCGTCATTTTCATCAAGGACGGGCAGATCTACAACGAGATCCATCGCGGGAGCAATCGCCAGGCGTTTTTCCAGAAAATCATCGATGTGCTGTCGCTCTTGGGAGGGAACGCCCATGACCTTTCGACAATTCGCGTTTAACAACGTCCTCCGCAACAAGCGGACGTATGCGGCGTACTTCTTCAGCAGCGCCTTCTCGGTGATGGTGTTTTTCGTCTATGCGGTGTTCGCCTTCCATCCGGGGCTCGCCGGCGGCGCCCTGCACAGCCAGGTCGCGACGGGGATGCATTTCGCGGAAGCAATCATCTATGTGTTCTCGTTTTTCTTCGTGCTGTACTCCATGGGCGCGTTCCTGAAGAGCCGCAAGAAGGAATTCGGGCTCATGATGATGCACGGGATGACGGACTTGCAGCTGCGCCTGATGGTGTCCATCGAGAACATGCTGATCGGGTTTTTCGCCACGATCGGCGGCATCGGCATCGGGCTCGTCATGGAAAAGCTGATCCTGCTTCTGGCCGAGAATTTGCTGGAGCTGGAGGAGACGCTGCCATTCTACGTGCCGGTCAAGGCGATGGGGTTGACGTTCGCCGCCTTCATGGTGCTGTTCATGGTCATTTCCTTGTTCACCGTGTCGATCTTGCGCAGCAGCGGCCTGATCGAGCTATTGAAGAGCAGCGTCAAGCCGAAACCGGAACCGAAAGCCTCGTTCCTCCTGTCCCTGCTCGCCGCCGCGCTGCTGGCGGCCGGGTACGGAATCGCCCTGCGGGTGCGGGGAACGGCGGTGGCGGCCGCGCTCATTCCCGTCTCGGTCATGGTCATCATCGGCACGTACTTCCTGTTCACCCAGCTCAGCGTGTTTCTCGTGCGGCTGGGCAAACGCAACCGCGGGCTGTTCTGGCGCCGGACGAATTTGCTCTTGTTTTCCGATCTGGCCTACCGCATGAAGGACAACGCGCGCATTTTCTTCATCGTGGCAATCCTCTCCACCGTCGCCTTCTGCGCCATCGGCTCCCTGGTCGGGTTTAAGTCGATGTACGTCGGCATTCTGACGAAAGAGAATCCGTTCGCGATGCAATACCAATCCTATCCGGGCCAGGCGCGCGAGACGGAGGAGCTGCATGTCGGGCGAATCCGGGAAGTGCTGGAAGAAGAGGGGGTGGCGTACCGGCATCTCGTCGCCGAACTGAAGTATGCGGCGCCGGCCGGATCGGAGCGGCCCGTCATGGTGATCGGCGCCTCGCAGTACAATGCTTTGGCGGAGGCGGCCGGGTTGGAGACCTTCGCGCCGGGGGACCGGGAAGCGGTGCTGCTGTACTATGCCAATCCGGCGGTACGAAGCCGATCGGATGAAGGGCTGCGCGTGCTGGAATTGCCGGAAGCGTCCGCGCAACTGGACGTGAGCCGGTCGCTGGATTCTTACCTGTTCCCGATGTATGCCCAGGTGTATGTGGTTCCGGATGCCGTTGTTGCGTAACTCGGCGAGGCGGCGTCGGCGGACCGGATCCATGCGTTTCAAGTGCAAGATTGGAAAAGCACGAAACAGGCCGGCAAACGCCTGACGGAGGAATTGCCGCCCGACCGATCGTACAGCTTCTTCTCGTTGGCGTATTCGCTGCACATCTTAAATCAAGCTTTCGGGGCGGTCCTGTTCGTCGGGTTGTTCATCGGCGCCGTCTTCTTCGTTGCTGCCGGCAGCTTCCTGTACTTCCGGCTGTACACCGATCTGGAGGAGGACAGGCGCAAGTTCGCCGCCATCGCGAAGCTGGGGCTGACGGACGGCGAGTTGTCCGGGATCGTGACGAAACAGCTGGCGATCCTGTTCCTCATGCCGATCGCCGTAGCGGCGGTGCACGGCGCCGTGGCGCTGACCGCGCTGCAGCATATGTTCGCCTATAATCTGATCAAGGAATCGGCCGCCGTGCTCGGGGTGTTCATCCTGATCCAGGTAGTGTACTTCCTGGCGGTCCGCTCCCGCTATATTCGTCAAGTGAAGGTCGGTTGAGGTATACTGGCATTGAGAACGTCTTACGCCTTCATGTTGATGAAAGCCGGCAAGCCCAAGCAAGCCGAGCGCGTGCTGCAGGAGTTGCTGAGCACCAAGCTCACGCACGATATGGAGATGCAGGCGAAGTCGAATCTGGCGAAGACGTTCGCCGAGACGATTCTGCTTCGCACCTGAGCGGCGGTCGTAAAAAAATATCGGCTTTCCATCGCGGGCGAACTATCATATAATAGGAATGGTACTTATCATTCGTTTTCATAGCGTGCAGCTATGATTATCATACGAAGTCCGTTGAAGGTGAGGGCTGCGTCTGATCGCGTGTGCAGACGGGCCTGCATCTTTTTACGGCAAATCACTAGATAAGGACGGATAAAATGAACAGCAAACATACGCGGTCGGATGTGATCTTGATCGGTGCCGGCATCATGAGCGCCACGCTGGGGGCGTTGTTGAAAGAGCTCGCTCCCGAGTGGGAGATTACCGTATTCGAACGCCTCGGCCGACCGGCGGAGGAAAGCTCCAACGAATGGAACAATGCGGGGACGGGGCATTCCTCGCTGTGCGAGCTGAACTATACCGTGGAGAAGCCGGACGGTTCGATCGATATCAGCAAGGCGATCAAGGTCAACGAAGAGTTTCAGTTGTCCAAGCAATTCTGGTCCTACCTGGTCAAGAGCAATCAGATCAGCAATCCGCGGGACTTCATCACACCGCTTCCGCACATGAGTTTCGTGCAGGGGGAGAAGAACGTGGCCTTTCTGCGGAAGCGTTTTGAAGCGCTATCTCAGAACCCGCTCTTCTATGGCATGGAGTTCAGCGACGATCCGGATCAGTTGAAGGAATGGATTCCGCTCATGATGCAGGATCGCAAGATTCAAGGGCCGATCGCTGCTACCCGGATCGAATCGGGAACGGACGTCAACTTCGGTGCCTTGACCCGCATGCTGTTCAAGCATCTTGAACAGCAGAATGTGGAGATCCATTATAACCGGCAGGTGAATGATATCCGCCGTTCCAGCGACGGTTCCTGGGAGCTCATCGTGCGCAATGTCGAGAGCGGAGCGGTGGAACGCCATCAGGCCAGGTTCGTGTTCCTCGGCGCCGGCGGAGGGAGCCTGCATCTGCTGCAGAAGTCGGGCATCCCGGAAGGCAAGGGGATCGGAGGATTCCCGGTCAGCGGCCTGTTCATGGTATGCCGCGATCCGGAGATCGTGCGGCAACATCATGCCAAGGTATACGGCATCGCACCGGTGGGCGCGCCGCCGATGTCCGTGCCGCATCTGGATACCCGGTTCATCGATCGCCAGGCGTCCCTGTTCTTCGGACCGTTCGCGGGCTTCACCCCGAAATTCCTGAAATACGGTTCGTACTGGGACCTGTTCAAATCGATCAAGCCGCATAACCTGATGACGATGCTGGCAGCTGGCGTAAGAAACTTCGAACTGACCCGCTATCTGATCGGGCAGCTCATGCTGACCAAGGAACAGCGGGTGAAGGAACTGCGCGAGTTCTATCCGAATGCCAGAAGCGAGGACTGGGAGCTCGTCGTCGCAGGGCAACGCGTACAGATCATCAAGGATACGCAAGCGGGCAGAGGAACGTTGCTCTTCGGCACGGAAGTCATCAGCTCCGCTGATGGTTCGATCGCGGCCCTGCTGGGCGCTTCGCCCGGTGCTTCGACGGCGGTGGCCATCATGCTGGAGGTCATCCGCAGATGCTTCCCGCAGCATCTGAAGGAATGGGAGCCCAAGATCAAGGAGATGATCCCGTCCTATGGCGAATCGCTCCTGAAGAAGCCGGATCTGATCAGCGAGATCGAAGCGTCTGCCGTAGAAACGCTGGGTCTGACCAGAGCGAAGCAGGCCACAGCCTGATCGGCGGATGCAATCCGTGTTGGCGAACTGACATTTATATTTATAGAGTGCACATCAGACCATCCTGCCATACAAGAAGCCTGATCCCTCCAGCCGGGGATCAGGCTTCTGCCGCATATGCCGGATCGAGCAGGCGCAGGATTCGGGCTGGCGAACCTTTGGCGGCCGATCGCAGACCAGGGTATCAGACTCGCCGGGATCAGATCATCAGGATCTCACGCAGCTCCTGTTCGCTCAGCAGCGAAGCCGAGTCGGCCCCCGGACGGGCGATATCATCGATCAGCAGCTTCTTCTGCTCCAGGAGCTGCATCATCTTCTCCTCCAGCGTATTCTCCTCGAACAGCCGGATGATCCGCTCGGCGATCTCGCCGCCGTCCTCATCGGATGCGGACATGGCGGACCCAGTCATCTGCCGGGCCGCGTCTGTCCGGACGGACCCAGCCTGCGCGGAATGCTTCAGGTCGCTGATCCTGATCAGGACAGCGACCACATGGTGGCAGTACATGCCGCCAGTGCTGAGTGAAGGGCAGGTGCAACGGGCCACAGGAGCGCCCTGCGCATCCTCATACACCTGAACCTGGTTGCGCTCATGGCCGAGCACTTCAGCGATATAGATGCCCTCGTCTTCATCATAGCGGAGAACATTCACCTTGCCGCCGTTGCTTAACCGCTCGCCTTTCTGATAGGTTTGTGGACTGCACCACTGCCTGATCGCATGTCTGGATAGTTTGATGACCATCGTCCACCTTTCCTGGCAGTCTCTTTTGTCCATTGTAGCATAGTCGGGGCGGCTGGAGGACGCGGGGGCTTGTTATCGGGAGAGTCAGAGGCAGAGGAGATCGCAGCACGCCGTCTGACTGGAAAGGAAATGGCGATGTTTCCGGGATGGGGGCAGCTGGAAGGAAGCTTCGCCGTATGAGGGGTTGGAAGATATGCCGCCATCCAGCGGGGAAGTGGCTCAGACCATGCTGCGGAAGATTCGGCCCCTGCTGGAAAAGGCGGAAATCCTGCAGGGCTTCGGGGAATATGGAAGAAACAGCCTCTTCGCATGGTCGGATAGCCTTGATCGTGGCGGATATATCCCTCAAATATGGGTATTCAGCACTAACCCGACACGAACTAAATGGGAAAAATAGATAGATATTTGAAAATTGGTTAGTTTTTCTATGGAAAATTAGGAAATGTGTCGAATGATGTTGAAATAGAAATGGGGCATTGGTTATAATTATTCTAAATTCATAAGCGAAAGGGCAAACTTGTCGAAAGGCAAGGACGCAAAGCTGCGGGCCTAAGGTGAGGGTGAGCTCACTATGGCAGCCGGGTTGCCGGGGATAGATGGAGAAGCTTCGGCCACTTGCTTAAGTGGCCTTTTCCATTTTCCGGAGAGGAGGGGTGGCTATGAGGTTGTTGGATCTTCATTCACTGAATACGCGCAATAGACTGATGCTTTTGTTGTGTTGGGGACTGACGGCCATTGGCACGTTGTCGGCGTTTATCGTTGGACAGACCAGGTTGGCCACACTCACTCTGATCTACGGCATCATATCTTTCGCGCTGCCAACGTTTCTGGTATGGAGGCAACGGTTGGACAAGCTGATCATGTATTGGGTGACGCTGGTTTTCTCCGTATATGGTTACCTCAGTCCACCGACCCTCCTGGTGTATATGTGGACCTTTGTGTTCATCGTTCTGCTGAGTCTGTATTTTGATTTTCGCCCCGTTATCCTGATGGGAGTTGCCAATATCATCTATTCGATCTATGTCGTCAATCGGTTGGATATGAGCCTCATCCTCACGGTAACGGCCAATCCTGTTCGGGTGATGCTGTCGCTCATCGGCATCCACGTGCTGGTGATGCTTCTGCTGATCATGCAGTCTTTCTTCGGACAGCGGCTGCGGTCGAACAGCCTGTTGATGGAGAGGCTCTCCAAGACCGATGCCCTGACCGGATTGTTCAATCACAAGATGTTCTATGAATATCTGGAGCAGACACTGGGGGAGATGGAGAAGGGACTGCTGTCCAATGTGCAGCTGGCCGTCATCGATATTGACAATTTCAAGCAAATCAATGATTCCTATGGCCATGCGACCGGAGATCTGATCGTCAAACGGGTGGCCGATGCGATCCGCAGCAACAAGACGTCCACCGATTTCGTCGCCAGGTACGGGGGGGAAGAGTTCGCGATCCTATTCCGTGACAAGCCGATTCAGCAAGCTTTCCAGATCGCGGAGAACATTCGCCTCGAGCTTGAGCAGCTCCACCATCCGGAGATCGGGCATCAGCCGGTCACGATCAGCATCGGCCTCAAGCAAGCCAGGGAAGGAATGAGCAAATCGGAGCTGTTTGAACAGGCGGATGAGCTCATGTACGCAGCGAAGAGACTGGGCAAGAATCGGACGGTAGTGGGGTAAGGTCAATCATCAACCGGTACAAGCGCGCAAAGACCGAAGAAGCTGTCGACTCCAGGCGGAGCGGCAGCTTCTTCTTCATGGAACGGTCGGGTCAGGCCCTTATATGCCCAACCGGGCAATCTCCTTACGGACGAGCGGCGCCACCTTCGTGCCGAGCAGCTCGATCGAGCGCAGCATATCGCGATGCGGGATGGAGCCGAAATCGCAATGCAGCATGAACCGGGTCACTCCCAGATTCTTGCGCAACAGGACGATCTTCTCGGCCACATACTCCGGATCGCCGACATAGAGGCAACCGCGCAGGCTGCAGGCAGCTTCGAAGGCATCCCTGCCATAAGGCGGCCAGCCGCGTTCACGGCCCAGCTTGTTCATCTGCGCCTGATTCGGGGGGAAGAACAGCTCGGCCGCCCGTTCCCTCGTGTCCGCGATGAAACCGTGGGAATGGGTGGCCACGGGCAGCTTGTCCGGGTCATGACCAGCTTTGCGTGCGGCTTCCTTGTACAGCTGGACCAGAGGAGCGAAGCGCTCAGGCAGGCCGCCGATAATCGCCAGCACCAGCGGAAGTCCGAGCGTGCCGGCGCGCGCGACGGAATCCGGCGTCCCGCCGCTGGCGATCCAGACGGGCAACGGATCCTGAACCGCCCGGGGGTAGACACCGAGATTGTTGATCGCCGGTCGATGGCCGCCCGGCCAGGATACGATCTCCGAGGAGCGGATTTTCAACAGCAGCTCCAGCTTCTCTTCGAACAGTTCATCATAATCGTACAGGCTGTAGCCGAAGAGCGGGAAGGATTCGATGAAGGATCCCCTGCCCGCCATGATCTCCGCCCTGCCGTTCGATATGGCGTCGAGCGTGGCGAACGCCTGATAGACGCGAACAGGATCGTCGGAAGACAGCACGGTCACGGCGCTGGTCAGCCGGATGCGCTTCGTCCGCGAAGCCGCAGCGGCCAGGATGATCTCCGGCGCCGAGCTGGCGTAGTCCTTGCGATGATGCTCGCCGATGCCATATACGTCGAGGCCGACCTGATCCGCCAGGATGATCTCCTCAACAGCGCGTTGGATGCGCTCGGCATGGGTGATTGTTTCGCCGGTGATGGGGTGGGGGTCCGCCTCGAGAAAGGTGCTGATGCCTATCTCGATCGACGGGGTGGTTTGATGAGCTTGATCGGTCATATTGACTCTCCTCCTTGTAACCTGGCTTCATCTTACTATAATTTCGTATGTTTCTCAATCCGAGTAAGTGTCGTGTGACATACACGGTCGCAGACCAGATGAAAAATAGTATCTCTTTTCTTTTCAATCTCATGTTGAGGCCGGCGTGCATTGGAAAAGCCGCGTTGTGCCTGAATCTTCTTTGCAGGCAAGCTGCTCGTCCGTTACAATGTTGGTAGAAATGCAACCTGCAGCCCTCTATGTCGAAAGGTGTGAATCGCATTGATCTCCGCTACTGTGCTCTACATGATCATCAGTACGTTGCTGTCGTTCGCCAGCGCGCAGGAGGATGAGCTGGCACTGCTCAAGGAAGCGTTGATCTATGAACAGCCCGTGGTTACCGTCGCTGCGCCTGTTCGGCCAGGTGCGGCCGCTCACGGATCGGAGGATCTGACGGCTGCGCTCGATGAGATCCTGCAAGATTCGCGTCTCGCCGGTGCGCTGGCCGGAGTCAGCGTCCGTCTGGCGGATACCGGAGAACTGTTGTATTCTCATATGGGCGACATACGGCTTCATCCGGCTTCGAACATGAAGATCCTGACCGCAGTGGCCGCACTGGAGATGCTTGGCCCGGATTACCGCTTCACGACGGAGCTGCTGACGGATGGAAAGATCCGGGACGGGACGCTGGATGGCAACCTGTACCTGAAGGGCAAGGGCGATCCGACGCTGATGAAGGAGGATCTGGACCGGTTCGCCGAGCGCTTGCTGGAGCTTGGCATCAGGCGGATCGAGGGGCATCTGGTCGGCGATGACAGCTGGTATGACGATGTTCGCCTGTCGCGTGATCTCGGCTGGTCGGATGAACCGTACTATACCGGGACGCAGGTATCTGCCTTGACCTTGTCGCCGAATGGGGACTACGACGCGGGAACGGTGATCGTCGAGGTGAGCCCGGGGGCGGCCGCGGGAAGCAAGCCGAGGGTCAAGGTCGTTCCTGAGACGGAATATGTGACGATCGTCAATGAAGCCGTGACAGGCGCCAACAGTGGGCGGAATACGATAGCCGTCGAGCGCGAACACGGAACGAATCACATCATCGTCAGCGGCACGATCCCGCTCGGCGGTGCGACCAGCCGGATATGGGCGTCGGTGTGGGAGCCGACCGGCTATGTGCTGGATGTGTTCAGCCGGACGCTCAGGGAGCATGGCATCACGTTCTCTGCCATGAGTGAGACGGTGACGGGCGTCACGCCTGAGGACGCGACCGTGCTGGCCTCACGCCAGTCGATCCCGCTCAGCGAGCTGTTGATTCCATTTATGAAATTGAGCAACAACGGACACGGGGAGATCCTGACGAAGGAAATGGGGCGCGTGATCCACGGCGAGGGAAGCTGGACCAGGGGCTTGCAGGTGACGCAGGATGTTCTGGCTGGACTCGGCGTGAACACCGATACGATCATGTTGCGTGACGGCTCGGGCATGAGCCACATCACGATGATCCCGGCGGATGAGCTTTCTTATCTCCTGTACGCGATTCAGGACAGAAGCTGGTATTCGCTGTTCGAACGCTCGTTGCCGGTGGCAGGCGCGGCCGACAGACTGACGGGCGGAACGCTGCACACCCGGATGAAAGGAACGGCCGCCGAGGGCAACGTCAAGGCGAAGACCGGTTCGCTCACGAGCGTATCCACGCTGTCCGGATACGTCACCACGAGCGATGGGGAGAAGCTGGTCTTCTCCATCCTGATCAACAATTACGTCGCCTCATCCGTACGGCCGATCGAGGACAGGATCGCGGTGACCCTGGCCAATTGGAGACTGGGCCAGTAATCCGGGCGGGGACACCCGGGCCGAAAGGGCAGCCGGCGTTGGATCCCGTGATCGCGTGGAGAACACCCTGAGCAGGAAGAACCACCAGGGATCACTCACCGGATCGTGTTCCATGACATCACATCATGACTGGAGGATCTACCATGAAAATGCGCGTGTCTGCAGTGCAATATCATCTGCATTCGATTGACAGCTTCGAGCAATTTGCCGAGCAAGTGACGCATTACGTCAAGACTGCGGCAGAGTTCGAGGCGGAGTTTGTGCTGTTCCCTGAATTTTTCACCACTCAGCTGTTGTCGATCCCGGTCAACGGTTCCTCCGGCAACCGGCCGATCGGGGATCTGGCTGATTATACCGAGCCGTATGTCGAGCTGTTCCGCAATCTGGCGACGAGCACCGGCATGCATCTGATCGGCGGAACGCACATCGTACGGCGCGAAGGCAAGCTCTACAATACCGCGCATCTGTTCTATCCGGACGGACGGGTGGAGGAGCAGGCGAAGATCCACCTGACGCCGACGGAGGTGAAGGAATGGAAACTGGCGCCGGGAGATGGCGTGCGCGTCTTCGACACGCCGAAAGGGAAGATCGCCATGCTCACCTGCTACGACATCGAGTTTCCGGAGATCGTTCGCATCGTGCGCGGACTCGGGGCGGATGTGATCTTCTGCCCGTCCTGCACCGACGACCGGCATGGCTTTCACCGCGTGCGCTACTGCTGCCACGCGAGAACGATCGAGAACCAGGTGTATGTGGTGACGACGGGGACAGTGGGGGCGCTGCCGACGGTCGACTTCATGCGCGCCAACTTCGGCCAGGCCGCGGTGATCACGCCGAACGACATCCCGTTCCCGCCGCGCGGCATCCTCGTCGAGGGAGAGATCAACCAGGATATGATCGTCACGGCGGATGTGGACCTCTCCTTGCTCGCGACGGTGCGCGAGCGCGGCTCGGTGACGACCTGGCGCGACCGGCGCACCGATCTGTATCCGGATCTCGGCAAGCATGCCGATTCGTGATGTCCAACGGGAAAGGAGCCAGCAACCATGGGGTATGAGAAATGGTTCTACGTGCAGGGGAAGGATCGGAATCATCGGGCGGTCATCCGCAATTATCGCCGCGAGGACTTCCCCGAACTGATCGAGATCCAGCGCGAGAGCTTTCCTCCGCCATTTCCTTCAGAACTGTGGTGGAACGAAGAGCAGCTGACCAGCCATGTGACGCGGTTCCCGGAGGGCGCGCTGTGCGTGGAGGTGGACGGCGTTCTGGCCGGTTCCATGACGGGATTGATCGTGAATTTTGATCCCCGGCATATGCAGCATACCTGGGAAGAAATCACCGACAGCGGCTATATCCGCAACCATGACCCCAGCGGCAATACGCTGTACATCGTCGACATCTGCATCCGCCCCGCCTGGCGCTCCATGAAGCTGGGTTACTGGCTGATGCAATCCATGTACGAGGTTGTCGTGCATCTCGGACTCGACAGACTGCTCGGCGGCGGCAGGATGCCGGGGTATCATCGCTACGCTGATCAGATGACGCCTGAGCAGTATGTGCAGGCGGTGGTGGAAGGGACGATCCGCGACCCGGTCATCACCTTCCTGCTGCGCTGCGGCCGCACTCCGATCGGCGTTGTGGAGCAATACCTGGAGGATGAGGAATCCTGCAACAACGCCGCGCTGATGGAATGGAAGAACCCCTTCAAATAATCGCTTCGGAACACGAGAGAGACGAGAAGATCGTCTCTCTCGCTGCTTTGGCCGCTTCTGAATGACCTGTGCGCAGCAAAAATCTGTTTATGGCTGCCATGACACCTGCTGAATCCTCTGCCATGCAGCAAAAATCTGCTTATCCCCCGCCCTCCCCTCAGATAGCCCTTAGATGAACACGTCCTGATGGTTCGCACCCCGTCCATGTTCCAGATTCAGGTTGACTTCATATTGAACCGCAATAAGATTTATAGTATTGTTAAATTATACATGATTATATTAACAATAGTTTGAAAGCGCTTGAAGCCCGCATCGGGGGTGGTGGCGGAGCAAGACTGACCGAAGCCTGATCATTCATTCAAGGAGAGGAGAGCGAACAAGTGATTCGAAGCAAGAAGCTGGGCATTGCGGTGATCGGCGTCATCGCGATCCTGATCATTATCGCAGGGGTGATCTATCTGAACAGAGAGAAGCCTGATGATCCGGTACCGATCGCGAACACGGACAGCGGCGGGGGTCAGGAGCAGGAACAGGAACAGGTGAAGAGTCCGGAGCCGGCTGCCGCTCCGGTCGTTACATACGATGCTGAACCACCTGTTTTCCGTAACGTATCCGTCCATGACCCGTCGATCATCAAGGTCGATGGCACCTACTATATCTTCGGTACACATATCGAGGCGGCGAAGTCGGACGACCTGATGGCGTGGACGCGTTTCACCAACGGATACACAACTCCGGGCAACAAGCTGTACGGCGACCTGTCCGCCAATCTGGCGGAGTCCTTCCGCTGGGCTGGCGAGGACGATGCGGACAGCAAGGGAGGATTCGCCGTATGGGCGCCCGAGATCTTCTGGAACGAGCACTATGTGAATGACGATGGCACGCGCGGCGCCTATATGATCTACTACAGCGCTTCGTCCACATACATCCGCTCGGCGATCGGTTTCGCGGTGTCGAAGGAGATTGAAGGGCCCTATCAATATGTGGATACGATCGTCTACTCCGGATTCACGCGGGAAGAGGCTTATGATAACAACAGCGATGTCAACAAAAAATGGACCAACACCAACATCCCGAAGCTGATCGAAGCGGGCAAGGTGAGCGGCCCCAATGACAACTGGTTCAGTGCCAACGGCGCGTACAACAATCGCCTGTACCCCAATGCGATCGACGCCACCCTGTTCCATGACGCCGATGGCAAGCTGTGGATGGCCTACGGCTCCTGGTCGGGAGGCATCTTCCTGCTGGAGATCGATCCGGCGACCGGCCGGCCGATCTACCCGGGCGAGGACGGGGAGACGCCGGACGGACGGATGATCGACCGCTACTTCGGCACGAAGATCGCGGGCGGATACACCAAGTCCGGGGAAGGGCCGTATATCGTCTATGACCGCAACACGGGCTATTATTACCTCTATATGACCTATGGCTGGCTGGGAGCCGATGGCGGTTACAACATGCGGCTGTTCCGCTCCGAGAAGCCGGACGGACCTTATCTCGACATCAAGGGGCAGAACGCCGTCTTGCCCGGCAGTGTGGACAATGCCCCCTACGGCAACAAGCTCATGGGCAACTTCATCTTCGAGCGGCAGCTCGGCGACCCGGGCAGCGGCACGGGTGTGGGCTACGCTTCCCCGGGCCACAATTCGGTGCTCTATGACGAGGATCTGGGCAAGATGTTCCTCGTCTTCCATACGCGCTTCCCGCAGCGGGGCGAGATGCATGAGGTGCGCGTGCACCAGCTCTTCATGACCAGGGACGGCTGGCCGATCGCCGCGCCGTATCGCTACGCCGGGGAATCGCTGGAGAACATCGAGCGGGATTGGCTCATCGGCAGTTACAAGATCATCAATCACGGCAAGGACAATCTCGCGGCGTTCAAGAAGCCGGAGGTCATCCGCTTCGAGGCGGATGGCACGATCAGCGGCAGCGCAAGCGGCACCTGGCAGAAGATCGGCGAGTATGAAGCCGTCATCAAGCTGAATAATGTCGAGTACAACGGTGTGTATGTCTGGCAATGGGATCCGGTGACCGCCAGCTATGTGCTGGCCTTTACGGCGCTCAATGGGGAAGGCATGACGCTGTGGGGGAGCAAGATCCCCGAGCGAACGGACGAGGAGATCGTGGCGGCGATCGATCAGGAGCTGCGGATCGAAACGCTGGCCGTTGTCACCAACCTGACGCTGCCAACGGAAGGGGCTGATGGCGCGACCATCACCTGGTCCAGCTCGGCGCCGGATATCGTGACGGACACCGGCATCGTCACCAGGCCGCCTGCCGGATCGGAGGCCGGGAAGGCGACGCTGACGGCCACGATCACGAAGGGAAGCGCCACGGCGACCAAATCGTTCGACGTCTCGGTGCTTCCCGAGATCCAGGTCGGGCTGAAGGCACATTATCCGTTCGAAGGTGAGCTTCAGGATGCCACGGGCCGTCAATCGGCCGGCTCGGTGACCGGGGACCGGATCGACAATACGGGAGGTTCGATCACGTATGCGGATGGCGTGGTCGGTCAGGCCGCCGTGTTCGACGGCAACTCCGGCATTCGGCTGCCGAATGGACTCATCGTCGGCAATCAGTACACCGTGTCGCTGTGGATTCACCCGACGGAGCTGACGCAGTTCACGACGACGTTCTTCGGAGCGCGTGATAGCAACAACTGGGTCAGCATCGTGCCCGACGGGCCGATCGATCATCAGACGATGGTCTGGTCCGGCAGCAGCCGCTGGTACGACGGGACGAGCGGCATGACGGTGGATACGGATGAGTGGACGCATGTGGCGCTGACCGTGGATAAGGGAACGGTTCGCTTCTATGTGAACGGGGAGCAGAAGTTTAGCGGCACCAACTTCCCGGATGTGTTCACCTCGTCCGGCTCGAACTTCAGCCTGGGCGTCAATTGGTGGGATCCGCCCTTTCAGGGTATGATCGATGAACTGCGCATCTATGACGGCGTGCTCGACCAGTCCGAGATCGCGGAACTCGCGCACGCGGTGCAGTAACGCGGCAAGCAAAACAGCGGAAGAACGGCATGCCCGATGCCGGCCAACCACGGGTCCTGGTCAGTACCGGTTGGCGCGGATCGGAGCAGGCTGTCTTCCGCTGTTCGTGTTCTGAAGCAGGCCGTGATCGCCGCCTGCCTGTTGGTCTACTCATCCAGATCGACGTTGTGATAGATCTGCTGCACATCCTCCAGATCATCCAGCGCGTCGATCAGCTTCTCGAACTGGGCGCGCGCCTCGCCGGTCAGCACAACATCGTTCTTCGCCAGCATCGTCAGCTCCGCCACGGTGAATTCGGTGATCCCGGCGTTCCTGAAAGCGCGCTGCACCTCGTGGAACTGATCCGGCTCCGCGTATACGATCACCGAGTCGTCCTCTTCGATGATATCGCGCACATCCACGTCGGCTTCCATCAGCAGCTCCAGCACTTCCTCCGCCGTCTTGCCCTCAACGCCGAGCACGGCCGTCGCGTCGAACATGTAGGATACCGAGCCGTTGACGCCCATGTTGCCGCCGTTCTTGTTGAAGGCAGCGCGCACCTCGGCCGCCGTGCGGTTCACATTGTTGGTCAAGGTATCCACGATGATCATGGATCCGTCAGGACCGAAGCCTTCGTAGCGCAGCTCCTCGAACGTCTCATCGGAGTTGCCCTTGGCCTTCTCGATCGCCCGGTCGATGATCGCTTTGGGGACGTTGTAGGTCTTGGCACGTTCAATCACCATTCTCAGGGCCTGATTAATCTCCGGATCGGGATCACCGCGCCTCGCAGCCACATACAGCTCGCGGCCGAACTTCGCGTAGATGCGGCTGGTGTTGGTATCTTTAGCGGCTTTTTTGTCCTTGATATTGTTCCATTTGCGCCCCATAATTCCAACTCACTTTCGATCCTAATTTTCGAGGATAATCATCCGAATCAAATCATAAGTTTATCATAACTCGACATTCCCGGAAAACATTCCAACCTTCATTATACGTTCTGACCCGCACCGGACACAAGGAACCATCCCCATCTGATCTGGAACTGCACGAAACCAATTTTTTCTATTCCTCTGCCCCCACATCTTTCTACAAAATCGGACACAATTCGACTTTTTTGTAGTAGAATGAGTAGGGTTATATACCCGCATCACATAAGGGTATCGACAACAGGAGGATGACAGAAAATGGCAGGATTCTTTGACAAGCTCAAGCAAGGAGCGCAGGAGGCAAGCAAAAAGGCGCAGATTACGGTTGAGGTGAACCGTCTGAAGCTGCAGATCTCATCGATCAACAAGGAGATTACACGCCTGTACACGCTGATTGGAGAAGCCGTTCATGCTCAGATCAGCCAGGGAGGTTCGGAATTGCCGGCTGAATGCCTGGAATGGTCAAAGAATATTATCGAGAAGCAAAAGGAGATCGAGCAGATCGAAAGCAAGATTCGGGAGCTCAGGGACGAATATGTTTGCACCAGCTGCGGACATGTGAACTCTCGTGAAGACAAGTTCTGTTCGGAGTGCGGAGCGAAGATTGAGATTCAGGAGGTTGCACCGGCCCAGTTGGAATCCTGGGAAGCCGTGTATGAGACGGAAGCGACATGCCCGAGCTGCGGCAAGTTGGTTACGCCAGGCAAGAAGTTCTGCGGCCATTGCGGACATACGCTGGTGACGGACGACAACGAATAATCTCGTAAAGGGGGGAAATTGATGAATCATCCATTTACAGAAGTCAGAAACGCGCTGCGGAATTGGCTAGGTCAATACAGCCTCATCAACCTGATCGCGCCTTTCCATCTCTACATCATGTTTATCAGCGTGGGCTATATGTTCGTCTATCAGATCGTTACCGATCTCGCGAACCGCTATATCCATGTGATGGCCATCTTCAACTCAATCGCGTACTGGGCATTTCTGCTCGGGCTCTTGCTCACACTGATCAGCAGGAATGTGAAGTATCTGCCTTACGGACTGCTCATTTACATCGTTCAGTATCTGTACCCGTTCGCGGGATTTTCATTCGGCAGCATCTTGCGCGCGGCCATCTTCGCTGCGCTGACAGTCGGCGCTTTCCTGTATTCGGCCAAGGTCAATGAGTGAAGGGCTTGATTGACATCCGAGATCATACGCAACAAAGGAGACAGCTATGAGAATTTGCCCTCATTGTCATTTGGAACAAAGCGAGAACCATCGTTTCTGTACGGATTGCGGCCAGCCGCTTGTCGATATGGAGGCTGAAGACATGCCTCGCCAGGCGCCTGCCTGCGAGCTGTCGGAAAAGGAAGAACCTCATATCGGGACGGAGCCGGCCGCAGCCTGGACGGGAGCTGAAGTTGACGCTGCTTGCGGCGAAGCGGCCTCCGCCGGCGTCGAGACTCCAGCACTCACAGAAGAATCCGCCATCAAGCAAGAGGCGGATTCTTCTGCTGTTTCCGTTGCCGCATCCGCTGGATGGGGGTGGGCCCGGTTCGGCGCGCCTCTGCTCTTGCCGTTGGTCAGCGCCGGAGCGATGGTCGCATCCAGCATCGCGCTGGGGGTATGGCTTGCCTCCAGCAGGTTCCTGTCGTCCTGGATTTACCGGTTATATGGCAACGTCTGGGGCTGGTACGAGGCGGAAGCCCTGGCGGTGGCGGACACCTACCGATGGTCCTGGTGGCATGTGCTGGCGCAGGCTCATGCCGGACAGATCCGGACTTCCTGGGGCAGCGCGGCATCGGGCATTGAAGGCGGTCTGGTCTATGAGCTGCGCCTGCCGCTTGTCGGGATCATGTTGATCGCCTTTCTGCTGATCTTCATCATACATAGGATCCATGCGGTCTGGTTGGCGCGTCGAGGCGGAACCGGCGCCGGGATCGGGAAGCGGACTGCGGCAGTCATCGGACAGGCCGTCATCTACGGTCTGGTCATCGCGCTGCTGCTCGGCCTTTTCAGTCCCCGGTACAGCTGGGACCCGTCGTCGGAGCTTGCCGATCTGACGATGCGGGATTCGGTTCCTTTCCTGTCCGCCTGGTGGCAAGCGGCTGCTCTGTATGCGGTGGCTCCTGGCTGGACAAGCCCGCCGCGGAAGCCGCGGCACGAAGTCAACGGACAGCCGCTTGCCGAATCTCGGCGGCGGTGTGCGACTCTTCGCCCGCTGGGCGACATGGGTGTGTGCGGTCATGCTGCTCATCGGGATCCTGATCCCCGTCGTCTGGTTCATGTCGGACCCGATGTCGTTCTATGAGCAGCCGCCGGCCAGCCTCGTCCAGCAATGGCAGATGTACGGGGCGGATCCGGCCCTGCTGGCCGGCATGCCGGCCTTCCTCATGCAGGAGTGGCTGTATGCGACCGGCGGAACGGTACATCTGGAAGGAGCCATGCTGGCGGACGCCCTGCGTCTTGCGCCGATGAAACTCCATCTTGTAACAGGGCTGTCGTCGGACGGCGGGGCAGCGGGTGAGCCGGCGGTTGCGGCACTGGCCGCAGCTGCTCGCAGCAATTGGCATGTATGGAGCATGCTGCTGCTCGTCGTGTACGGCACGTTCCGTCTGGCAGGGCGCGCCAGCTGGCTGGATATCGTGGTGTTCGCTCTTGGAGCGGGCCTCTTCGCGGCGGTGGCCGCGGAGATATCGGCGATCAGCATCGGGATGGAACTCGCCGGTGCGCAGCGTCTGGGGCATGCTCCGCTGCAGGCGGCGCTCCAGACGGCCATTATCAGCCTGATCGCAGCGGGCGCGGGGAAGCTGTGGGCTTCCGGCTTTGGCATGCATCGAACAGCAAGAGAGGTGACAGCAAATGGCCAATAGTTGGATCCTGATCAGCATCAGCATCGCGGCTGTGCTGTGTGTGATCGCGGTGATGGCCGCGATCCGCGTCTACCGCCCGCAGGTGCGAATCAACCGATATACCGGGTGGGTGGCTGTCGGCTTGATCACAGGTTTGCTCGCTGCCATCCAGGTGACATCAAGCTATGACTCCAGGTCGATCGAGATCTCCCAGGCAACGGAGATCTACATGCTGGCGGACTCGCTCGGGCAGGATAATTCCCTGCAATCGCTGCAGCTCATCAAACGGGCATGGGAGGAGAGTCCGAGCGTCGATCGCAAGTGGCTGCTCGGACTCGCTTATCTGAACGATGGCCAGACGGAGCGAGCCTATCGGCTGCTGAAGGAAGCGGCTGAGGAGGCGAAGCAGGCCGAGTGGTTCAAGGCCGGGCAGGCGGAAGAACTGCTCGGGATGGTGGAGCGCTATGAGGCGGAGCTGTCCAGGCTTCTCGATCAGGCGATGTCCCGCGGCGCCACGGGGATGAAGACCGAAGGCCCGGCCGCGGACTCCTCCGAGGTGCAGGTCGCGATGGCGAGCGGCGGAGACGGGGCCGCGGGTTCCGGAGTCGCGGAAGGCGAAGACGCTGCCGCTGAGGCCGGAGCTTCGAATGAGGAAGCAGGCAGCGCCGGGGATGATGCGGCTGAACCGGGCGTCGATGTGCCCGAGATTGACGAATATACGATCTCCGACACGATGATGGAATGGTTCGAGCCTCTCGAGACCGACTGGGAAGAGCCGTTCGTTTACGATGAAGCGCTCAGCGAGGAGCTTGCGGCGATCATGGAGGAGGCGCTGGCCGCCTATCGGAACCTGATCCGGGAAGCCGTGCGGAGGATCCAGGAGCAGGCGGCGAAGCAGGCCGACATGCCGCAGGAGGAGCTGGAATGGCTGGCCAGGCTGGCGATCGAGCGGATCACATTCTCCGACGCCGCCGGTGAGGACAGCTGGCGCACCGTCTACGAGGCGGCGCTGGAAGCGGCGGAAGAAGGGCGGATCGAATCGCCTCTCCTGCTGCGCGAGCTGGCGGGCGTGGCCATCTATCTGAATGAGGATGATCAGGCGGAGCGCATCCTCGTCCAGCTCGTGCGCGACTATCCGGAGGATGAAGAGGCGGTCGCCATGCCCAGCGAGCTGTACCTGAGCGGCCGCGTGGAGCCGGGTGAAGAGGCGCGTCAGCTGCCGCAGTATCCGATCGCCGAGGAGCGGGCGCTGGAAAGATGGCTGCAGGAGCAGCGCAAGCAGGCGGAGGAGCAGCTGCAGGAGCTGGAGTCGGGCTTGTCGGAAAGCATCATCGGACGCGCCGAGGACTTTGTTCCCGACGAATTGGCGTACGCGATCGTCGAGCCGCTGGTCGATGACGACAGCGACTTCAGGCTCGACGCGAGGCTGTCCCGCTATTACTTCAATACCGGCGATCTGGACAAGGCGGCGAAGATGATCGACTCCATGTCCGGCAAGACGGATCAGATGTCGATCGGGCAGCAACGCAGCATGCAGCAGCTCGAACATCAATCCGAACTGACCGGCATGGACATCCTCGATGAAGCGAAGCGGGATGCGCAGATCCGGGCGCGCGAAGATGTGTACCAGGCCGTGCATTCCCCGAGGCAGTCATATGATCCGACGATCGAGGACAGCAGCTTCGCTTACTATATGCAGGAACAGCTGCGCCTGGAAGCCCGCAGGAGCATCGTCATCACCTCGGTCGATGCGAACGAAGAGAGCGGACAGGTGGTGCTGTACGTCCGTGCGGAGAATGTGGACGAGCTGACCAAGAGCGCCCTGATGCTCGCCGACAACGGTGTTCCGATCAAGGACTTCAAGCTGGAGAAGGTCGGGCAGGCGGTGTACCACTCGCGCGCGATCGGCGTGGTCATCGACGTGAGCGGCAGCATGGAGGGAGATCGGATCGAAGCGGCCAAGACGGCAACAAGCGGGTTCATGGGCAATCTCAAGAGCTTCGAGCGAGCGGAGCTGGTCGCCTTCAATGACAGTCCGCATCTCGTGCAGGAGATGACGGGCAATATCGCGGCCTTGCAGGCTGCCGTAAGCAGTCTGGATGCGGGCGGCGGCACGAATATCACGAGCGCGTTGCAGTATGAGCTTTCGAACATCTCCGGCCAGAGCGGGCAGCGGGTCGTCATCATCTTCACCGACGGTGAAGACGACATGTTCAGCAGGCCGGAGAGCAGGGCGCGGATCATCGCGCTGGCGAACAGCATCGGCACGCCGGTGTTCGCCGTGGGCTTCGGCGCCGGCTACGATACGCTCTCCGAGGTGGCATCCGCGACAGGCGGACAATTCATCGCCGCCTCCAATATCGCCGCCATCGTGAGGGGCTTCGACGACATCGCGAAGACGCTGGAGCGCACCTATACGATCACATACAAGCTCGATCCGATGGAGAAGGGCTTGCATCAGGTGGTGCTCACGAAGGGCGAGATGACGGCCGAGAAGGAATATCGCATCGGGGAATCGGCCGGGCTGGGCGACAGCTACGGCGGGGAGGAGATCGACCAGGTTGAGCGCGACGATCGCTTCCTGATCCAGCAGGTGCTGCCAGGCACGGTTCAGCTGGATGCATCCGCAGGCGCCAGCGTAACCCTGGAAGGACTGGGACTCGATCAGACGAAGAAGCTCTACCTTGGCAAGCTGAAGGTGGACTTCAAGGTGAAGAACGGCAGCCTGCAGTTCAGTCTGCCGCGCGATCTGAAGGAAGGCAAGTATACGATCACCGCGCACGCCGCTGACGGCAGGAAGACGGAAGCGGAGCTGACGGTGCTCGAGCCGGGCATGGAGCAATCGGTACAGTTCGGCTGGGCGACGGTCTATGGACGCTGGATCGAGGCGAAGGGCCAGGAGGTGCGCATCAGCGGCAACTCGTCGGTCGACCACTTCCTGTACACATCGGGCAGCTCCGATGAGATGGTGCTCACGAATCGCGAGCAGCTGACCTTCAACGGTCTGCACATCGCCGTTGACAAGACGCAGATCCCGTTCCTGGGACAGGCGGCGATGAGCGCCCAGCAGGCTGCGGACAGGCTGATCTCCCCGAAGGTCACCCTGAAGCTGCTCAATCACGGCGAGATGTTCGCCGTTTCCTATGGCGGTGCGGACAAGCTCACCTTCCGCAGGATGGGGCTCGAATTCACCGTCAGCACAATGTACTACTATGCGCTGAAGGGCGACGGTGCAGGCCGACTGGAGGCGAAGATGGGGTTGTCCGGATGGAATACGGTGGCCCAGGCTTCGGCCAACGTCCGCTTGCTGCAGGGGATCAAGTTCCCGTACGTCCCGGATGCCACGGTGCTCGCCACCTTCTATCCGAACAATCTGGCGATCAAGGGCGATGTGGGGCTGGAGTCCGTCGGCTATCAGACGATGTTCCGGGCCGATGACGTCACCCTCGGCATCGAATACGAGTTCCGCACGAGCCGCTTGCTGCTCAGCGGTGGATTCAAGCAGATCGAGGTGCTGGGACGTCCTCTCTCCGCAGGGCCGATCAAAGGCGCGAAGATCACGCTCGGCTGGGAGAACGGCAGTCTGGTGCCGAAGGCGTACGGCGTTACTGTCACCGGCAATGGCATCCCGCTAGGTCCGACGGGACTGACGGTGAACAAGTTCGGGCTGCTGCTTGACTTCACGAACGCGAGGACAGGCAATCTGGAGATCGGCCTGGGCACCGTGGTCGACAAGGTGCGCCCATTCCTCGAGAAGCTGAACCGGATCAGCATCCTCGGCTACAAGCCGTTCGACATCGACCCGGACAAGGTCACGCTGCTCTCGCTGGGCGCGAATCTGGGCGTGAAATATTTCCTCACCTCCGACTGGGAAGCGTATGGCAACGTCTCGGCTAAGGTGTTCGGATTCAGCGTGGCGGATCGATCGTTCCGCGTGAATCGGAACCTGATGGAATTCGGCGCGAAGTTTGACCTCGTGCTGCTCGTGGACGGCAAGCTGGCGATCGTCTACAGTGACCCGAGCAAGTCGAATCATCTGACGGTCGGCCAGAACGGGAAGGTCACGGGGCCGTGGATCGATCTGAAGATGAAATGGATCGCCGTGCCTGCGCAGATCTCCGCTTCGGCCTATTCGTTCACCGGCAAGGCCGGCGGATTTGATGTGAACTATTCGATGGGCGAATTCAACGTGTACAAGTAACGGCGCTATCGTCGATGCTACGATTCGAGATAAGGAGCGAACTCAACGAGATGTTAACGAACAACAGGAAGACCGCCCTTCATCAGGTGGACCGCCCGAAGCGGATGGCGGGGCGCATGTTCGGCATCAGCGCGGTTGTGGCATGCTGGCTCATGTGCCTGATGCTGCCGACCGCCTATGCCCGGACGGAATTGTCCTTGACCTTGCAGCTGGGAGAGACCAGGGAGAAACAGCAATTTGTCGTTGAGGGGAGCACCCCGGACTTTGAGGTGGACCTGGTCATGCCGGACGGGACGGTGCTGAAGCACGACGAGATCGATCCGATGCAGCAGCTGTACCTGGGCGTGGAGAATCAGCGCATCTGGGTATTGATGCAGGCTCCGGCCGGCCAGTATACCTTCCGGATATCTAGCGAGTCTTCGGATGCCTCCTATCGGGTCTGGACGAAGGACGCGATCGGGAAGCCGGAGGTGGCCTGGCAGTCACCGAAGCATCAGAAGATCCGGATCACGCCTTCAGAGGACACGGTGCTGCTCGGTTGGCAGGCGAGCGGCGACTTCCCGTCGTCCGCCCGCATCCATCTCTACCTGCAGCGCCAGGACACCGGAGCGAAGCGCCTGATCGATACCTTCTCCGTTCGCTCCGGCTCGGCAGAGCTGCATATTCCGGGCCATGTGAGGGATGGCGAATATGCCCTGATGATCGAAGCCGAGAACGGGACGCTGGAAGCGCAGGCGATCGATCCGGCGGTGACGATCGTCGTGGATCGCGGGACAGCCCCGCTCGTTCCCGAATTGATCGGCCAGTTCGTGGATTATGGCGCGTGGACGGTCGACGTGAAGCTGCCGGATAACGGCTGGCAAGAGCTGCAGGCCGAGCTGGTGCCGCCTTCCGGAGGCGAGGCCCAGGTATATGCGGTGGAACGCGGGGATCTGATCGGAATGGAGACCGATGAAGGCGATCGCTTCTACCGATGGTATATCGCCGAGCTGGCGGAGGATGGCACTTACACCGGCCGCCTGTATCTCACCAGCCAGGGCCTGGCGACTGGTCCGGCGGTGGTACTGGAGCCAGTGGAATATCGGGCTGTCCAGGCGGAGGATCATCAGGTACAATGGTCGATAGAGACCGAGCGCACGAATCTTCGCTACATGGACGTGATGGTCACCCTCGGGGCAGACAGCGAGCTTGTGCTCCGCACATCAGGCGGCACGGTATCGCGGCACGAGGCCAGGGCCGATGATGGGCCGGTGACGCTGCAGATCCCGCTGACGGAAGGCGAGATGCTGTACGAGCTGGAGATTCGTGATGTTTATGGCAACGTGTATACTTACGACAAGCGCGTGCTTGTGGATCATACGGCGCCGGTGCTGGAGATGATCCAGCCCTTGCCTTCGCATGCATCGGTGCCGGAACAGAGGATCAGCGGGTTCGTCGAGGTCGGCAGCATCCTCGAGATCGACGGCAAGCCGGTGGAGGTGGCCTCCGACGGGTATTTCCGGATCGACGGCGTTCGCTCGGCCTTCACGCTGACGGCGACGGATGAGAGCGGCAATGTGACCAGCTATCGCTGGGAGCCGAAGGCGAGCGGAGGCTTCGTTCTCTGGCCGTTCCTCGTCATCCTGGCGATGATCGCCGCGACTGGCGCGGTCATCTGGTGGCTGCGCCGCACGAGCAAGCGCGGACAGGCGTGAGATCGGCGTATATCCCCGAGCCTGATGAACGGGCGCGTCGCACAAGTCGGCGGGGGATGCGCAACACCATCCGCAGAGCAGGGAGGAGCATGAAGGCGCATGAAGCGTCAATGGCATACCGCCAGCGTGCATGACTGGCTATTCTGCAGGTTGTACAGCTACTTTCACCGTGTGGATGAAGGGACCGACCCGTATCACTGGCGCCCGCAGCTTCGCGGCTGGCTCAGACCGCTCATGGAGACGGCGGTGCTGGCCGGGGGCTTCGCGGCCGTCGCTTTCCTGCTGCCCGAGGAGTCGTCCTTGCGGCAGGCGGCACGATGGCTGGCGGCCGCCATCGTGCTCCTCTTCCTGGTTCGCGCGGCTTCCGCCCCGATCCGTTACGCTGTGCACAACGAGCGACGGACCCGTTATCCGGCCGAAGGAAGCGGGGAAGTGCGCTATGCCTGCGTGGACGAGAAGGGGATCCGCATCAACTGGCTGAACGGAGGCGAAGAACAGGAGAGCGAGGAACCTTTCATCCGCTGGGCTGGCGTGCGGAGCATCCAGCTCATCCTGACCGAGCATCCGCGGCGTGTGCAGCAAAGGACGCCCGCGGGCGACTACATGAAGTCGGCGATGCGGCAATTCGCCCAGGTGAAGGCCCGCTATCCTGGCTTTCCCTATCAGCCGGAGCGCATCTATGAGGATCGCCTGTCGCTCCTGATCGCACATGAGCCGGCGTTTCTCACGCAGTTGCCGCTTCCTCCGGCATGGTCGGGGGAACAGCTGCGGCGGTTCCTCGCCGAAGTAAGCGATGCATCCGGCAAGCCGATCATGAGCTATACTTACGGCAGGGATGAGCGGGATGCCGCCTACCGCCTGCTGCTGGAGAAGCATCAGATCACGTTGTGAATGCATACAGGCTGACCCCGCCGGAGTCTGATTGCCCGCGGGCGCCTGGGATAATGAGGACAGTGTCTGCCTGAAGCGGAGGTGAACCAGCTTGGACTGGCTGTCGAGAATCGCAGAGGAGAAGATTCAGGAAGCGATCGAGAAGGGGGAGTTTGACAACCTGCCGGGGATGGGCAAGCCGCTGAAACTGGAGGATGACTCCATGGTGCCGGAGGATCTCCGGGCATCCTATCGGCTGATGAGAAATGCAGGCGTCCTGCCCGAGGAGCTGCTGCTTCACAAGGAAATACTCACGCTGCAGGATCTGCTGAAGTGCTGTGAGGACGAGCGCGAGCAGGAGAAGCTGCAGCGGGAGCTGTCGGCGCTTCGTCTCCGCTATCAGTCGCTGATGGCGCAGAGGGGCTGGTCGGGATCGGCTGTCTTCCGGGAATACGAGGACAAGATCGAGCGCAAGCTCGCGGGAGTGGACAGTGCGGAGCAAGACCGGCGGAACTCCGGCAAGGATGGATAGTCGGACATGCGGGTATCCGGTGTGTTCAGGGCTCTCCTCCCATGATATGATGACATTGTCAGCATCTGTTGATGCAGAGATTGGGATATGAGGGGATGGAGTTCGATGAAGAGGGTTGTCGTGACATTTCCGCATGGCAAGTTCAAGGTGCTCACGATGAGCTACGATGACGGCAGGGCAGCAGACAGGCGGCTCGTCGACATCTTCAACCGGCATGGGATCAAGGGGACTTTCCACATCAACGGCGGGTTGCTCGGACAGGGCGATCGCATCGGCGCGGAGGAGATCGCCGGACTGTATGAAGGGCATGAGGTTTCCGCGCATACGCTCACCCATCCGACGATCGCCAGGTGTTCGAAGGAGCAGCTCGTGTACGAGATCATGGAGGACCGCAAGCGGCTGGAGGAGCTCGTCGGCTATCCGGTGCGCGGCATGTCCTATCCGAACGGCTCGTACAACAGGGCGATCATCGACATGCTGCCGCATCTCGGCATCGAGTACGCGCGAACGGTGCACAGCACGGGCAGCTTCGCGCTTCCGGACGATCCGCTGGAGTGGCGGGCGACCTGCCATCACAAGCAGGACCTCCTGAAGCTGGGCGAACAGTTCCTGGCGCTGCACAAGAGCCAGTACCTCTACATGATGTATGTCTGGGGACACAGCTATGAATTCGACAACGACAACAATTGGGGCCTCATCGAGGAGTTCTGTCGGCTGATGGGGGGCCGGGATGAGATCTGGTATGCCACGAACATCGAATACATCGACTACATGAACGCCTTCCGCCGCCTGCAGTTCTCCGCATCGCAGGACTTCGTCCGCAATCCGTCGCATCAGAGCGTCTGGCTCCACGTGGACGGTCGCGGAGTTGTCGAGGTCAAGGGCGGAACGACGCTGAGATTATAGAGCATGTTTAGCCGCAAGGGGATGACTTTGGTCACGGAACCCTTGCGGATTTTTTTTGCATCTTGTCGAGAGATTCAGTGAATTTTCTCTACAAAATCTGTACCTTTGCTGATAAAATTGAACTATTCATTGGTAAGACCTAGAGATCATTCGGGTTGGGATGTCGGAGAGGAGGAACTCGCATACATACGGAGATCAGGAAAGAGGAAGTGGCGCCTTATTATCAGCCGATCGTTTCCTTGCAGACGAGAAAAATCGCCGGCTATGAGACGTTGGGCAGGAGAATCGTGGACGGCAAGCCAGTCAGCCTGGGATCTTTCTTCGCAGATCCTGCGATCAGCGATCTGACGCACCTGGAGATCGATCGCTCGCTCCGTGATCGGGCCATCAGTCACGTCCGGGAGCTGGAACCCGATCAGCTGTTGTTTGTGAACCTGAAGCCTTCCTGGATCTACAAGCAATACAAGTCGACCGGGAAGCTGATGACGCTGGAGATGATCGACAGGCACGGCGTCAATCCGGAACAGATCGTGATCGAGATTACGGAAGAATATTTCAAGGGCGAGCTGACGGAATTGACGGAGATCGTCAACATGTACAAGGACAAGGGCTGTACGGTGGCCGTGGATGACGTGGGAAGCGGGTTCAGCAACTTCGATCGGATCGCGCTCATTCAGCCCAAGATTCTGAAGGTGGACCTGAACATCCTGAGGAAGAGCTCGACACATGACGGCTACAAAGCCTTGATGCGTTCCTTCTCCATCCTCTCCTCCCAGATCGGCGCTTCTCTGCTCATTGAAGGAGTGGAAACCAGGCAAGATCTGCATCAGTCCCTGAAGGTTGGCGCCAGGTATGTGCAAGGGTACCTGTTCAGCGAGGCGCGGCCCGAGTTCATGCCTTCTGACAGCTTCTCGGATATGTTGAAGGAGGAGCTGACCCTGTTCAGCAACGAGGAGTTTGCCAAGCTGCAGCACCTCATGGCGCTGGAGGATTCCTTCGAATTGCTCTTCTCGCCGGCACTGACCCTGCATGACGACGAGCATGCGGATCGCCTCATCGAGAGCGTGCTGGACAAGGTATATGCCAATTGCATTCGCATCTTTATCTGCCAGGAGGACGGCGTCCAGGTATCGTCGAACTTCCAGCGCGTGGACGGCGGGAGATGGGTGAAGCAGCCGCAGTTTCGCGGGTCCAACTGGATCTGGCGGCCGTATTTCCTGCCGAATATCATCCTGATGAACAAATGGGGCCGAGGCATCCTGTCCGCCGTCTATACGGATCTGGACAGCTCCAGCCTGATTCAGACCTATTCGTTCCCGCTCGGCAACGGGTATTACATGTTCCTCGATCTGGAGCTGTAGCATGCAACTTCGGTTTAAACGATGGCGTCCTTTGTTGTATAATGAATGCAATCCACAGATCTGTAACGTATGCTATGGCTTGCAGGCGTTTATATAACGAGAAGGAAGGTAACCCATGTCCGAAGCGAATATCACACGAATCCATCAGGACGGCAAGGAATACATCATCATCGGCACTGCGCATGTATCGAGACAAAGCGCCGAGCAGGTGAAGGAAGTGATCGAACAGGAGCGTCCGGATGCCGTCTGCGTCGAATTGGACGAGCAGCGCTACCAGTCGATCATGGAAGGCAACAAGTGGAAGGAAATGGACATTTTCAAGGTCATCCGCGAGGGCAAGTCCAGCGTCCTGCTGGTGAACCTGGCGGTGTCCTCTTTCCAGAAGCGCATCGCGCAGCAGTTCGACATCCAGCCCGGCCAGGAGATGATCCAGGGCATTCGATCAGCGGAGGAAGTCGGCGCGAGGCTGGTGCTCGCGGACCGCAACATCCAGGTGACGTTCTCCCGCATCTGGAAGAGCGTCGGCTTCTGGGGGAAGATGAAGCTGCTCAGCCAGATCATCTACAGCATCTTCAGCAACGAGGAAGTGACGGAAGAAGATCTGGAGAAGATGAAGTCTCAGGATATGCTCGATTCGATCCTGGAGGAGTTCTCGACCAGTTTCCCGCGGCTGAAGACGCCGCTCATCGACGAACGCGACCAGTATCTGGCGCAGAAGATCAAGGAAGCGCCGGGCAGCAAGATCGTCGCGGTGCTTGGCGCGGCGCATGTGCCGGGCGTCAAGGAGCAGATCAAGCGCGATCACGATCTGAAGGTCCTGTCGGAGCTGCCGCCCAAGTCGAAGTGGCCGAAGATCATCGGCTGGGGCATCCCGATCCTGATCCTGGCGATCATCGCGTATACGTTTGTTGCGAATCCGGCCGCAGGCTGGCAGCAGATCCTCAGCTGGGTGCTCTGGAACGGCACGCTGTCCGCCATCGGCGCTTCGGCGGCCTTCGCGCATCCGCTGGCGATCCTGACGGCATTTGTCGCCGCCCCGATCACCTCGCTGAATCCTTTGCTGGCAGCGGGATGGTTCGCAGGCGCCGTTCAGGCGTATTTCAGACGGCCGAACGTGGGTGACTTCCAGAACCTGGCGACGGACGTCACCAGCGTGAAGGGGTTCTGGCACAACAAGGTGACGAGGATCCTGCTCGTGGTGGTTCTTGCGAATATCGGCAGTTCCCTTGGCACCTTCCTGGGCGGCGCCGATATCCTGCGAGTGTTCTTCAGCAATCTGTCGTGATAACGAGATCCGCCCAGGTTCCCATCTGCGGGAACCTGGGCGGATCTTTCTGTGTTCCGGCATGGGCCACGGCATCCTCAGCCGATGATGGCCCTGATCGCCCGAATGATCGCTTCTTTCTCGACGTTTCTGACCTTCGCCCTCTGTTCCATCATATAGGCCCTCCACGCCTTGAGGCCTTCTTCGCCGATATCGCTTACGGTTCCCCCATCCCAGTTCCACTCCGGATGCAACTCCCAGAACCGGGCCCGCCAGGCGGGGATCATCTGGGTAATCTCCTCCGGCCGTTCGATGAAGGTTCCCAGCTCTTGCCCATCGCTGTTGAAGAAGATGTAGGTCGGCAGACGAAGCTTGCCGTCCTGGGCGGGATAAGCCTCGGCAATATCGAGGTTGTCCGGCTCGCGGATGAGGATGTGCAGCTTCAGCTTCCCGGTCAGCTGTTCGATCTTGGCCACAAGCGGCAGGTTCGATGCCACGTCGCCGCACCAGTCGTGGGCGATGGCGAGCACATCGACCGGCTCGGCAAGGGATTGGAAATACGCCAGCTCCTGTTCCGTCAGCTCGTATGCTTCGTAGTTTCGGCGCAGCAGGTCCTGATTCACCTGGGCGTTGTCGACGAATTGCCGGAAGCTGAGGCCCTCCTGATAGGCGCGCAGCCGCCGCTCGTCGCTGATCGCATTGGTGCGGGAATGCAACATGATCGCCTCCATGTATGGATCATAAGGGTGTCATATGGGTGACGCTTTGGCTATATGTCTATCATATCATGGCCGATTCGGCGCGCCAAATAAATCGATGTGCGGTCTGTCAGGAAGCGCCCATATCACGTATAATAGGAATGACAGCGTTTACAATTCCATGATTGCGGAGGGGTGTGGCGATGCGGAGGAGAATGGTGAATTCGCCGTATTCGTATGCATTCGGGATGCTCGCGATGATGATCCCGGTGCAGGCATTTATGTCGTATTACAGCTTCTACTATGTCGATACGCTGGGTCTCGGGATCGGGCTGGCGACCCTGGCCAGGGTGATCTATCTGGTCTGGGATGCGGTGAATGACCCGATGCTTGGATACCTGTCGGACAGAACCAGAACCCGATATGGCCGGCGCAAGCCATGGATCTATGCGGCCATGCCGCTGTTCGTCCTGTCCTTCATGATGATGTTCTCCGCTCCGGAGGGCCTCGGCCAGAACGGTCTCTTCGTCTGGTTCCTGATCGCGCTGATGCTACTGGAGACGGTCTCGGCGATCATCTGGGTCAACTACGGCGCCCTGTTCCCTGAGCTGTTCACCGGAGACCGTCTGCGCGCCAGGGCTTCCGCTGTTCAACAGGCCTATCAGATCGTGGCGCTGCTGATCGGCACGGCGGCGACCCCGATCCTGTACACCTCTCTGGGCTATTCGAATATGGCGCTCATCTATTCCGTGCTGTTCATCGCGTTCATGTGGTTCTGCATGGCGATGACGAGGGAGCGGGAGGAGGTGCGGGAACAGGAGCCGCTTAAGCTGAAGGAGGCGTTCAAGGAAACGCTGAAGAACGGTCCGTTCTGGGTGTTCAATATCGCCAACTCGTTCGCCCAGACGGTCAATGGCCTGATCAGCTCGATGATCCCGTTCTACGCCGTCTATGTGCTGGGCATCCCGGAAGAACAGGTCACGATCCTGATGGCCTCGGTATTCGTCTCGGTCATCCCGCTCGTGTGGGTGTGGTACCGGATCGTGGACCGATTCGGACCGGTGAACGGCTGGCGTGCGGCCTTTGTGTGCTACGGGGTGTCCGTCATTCCGCTCTGGTTCGCGCAAGGGCTCGTCGGGGGCGTGATCGCCGGCGTGATCGTCGGTTTCGGTCTGGCCGGCTTCCTTGTGACGCCGCCTGTCCTGACCGGGCGGATCATCGACCGCGACGCGGAGCGGACCGGGCGCAGAAGAGAAGGCATGTATACGGCCGTCTCGGGATTCATCACCAGGTCCAGCGGCATCCTGTCCGCCCTCGCCTTCTTCGTGGTTGGGGTCATCTACGGCTATGAGAGCGGCGACAATCCCGGGCCCAATCCGGAAGGGGCGTTCCGTTTTCTGATCTGCATCGTCCCGTTCCTGCTGCTCGCCGTCTCTTTCTTCATATCGCTGTTCTTCAGGGGCTATTCAGACAAGGAGGTGAAGCACCATGACCAGACGACTCATCTTGAACTGTGATGACTATGGGCAGAGCCGCGCGGCGAATGAGGCGATCCAGCATCTGCTGGAGGAGCGGCGGGTATCTTCGGCGACGATCATGACTCCCGCGCCTGCCTTCAGGGAAGCGGCGGAGTGGGTGAAGCGCCGCGGCGTGAACAATGTGGGGCTGCACCTGACGTTGACCAGCGAGATCGAGGGTCACCGATGGAAGAGCCTGAGCGGAGGAAGCTCGCTGCATGACGAGAGCGGGTATATGCCGAAGACGATCCTGGAGTTCGAGCAGCGGGCCGATACCGACGAGGTGAAGCGGGAGATCCAGGCGCAGTTTCGCGCGGCGCGAGAGGCGGGGATCGTCCCCTCGCACGTCGACAATCATATGGGCAGCCTGTACGGGATTGCGACCGGCCGCAGCTTCCTGCCTTATGTGCTGAAGGTGTGCGCCGCGCGCAAGCTGCCGTTTCGCGTGCCTCGCAACATCTATGAGAAGGATGAACTTCTGAACTCGATACCGAACGCGGGGGCGGTTCTCAGGAAGGTCGCTTTGCTGGCCGATCTGCTCGGCTGCCGCATTCCGGACTATCTGTTGTCTCATCCCTACGATCTGCAACCGGGGGAGACCTACGCCAGCTTCAAGGCGATGCTCATCGCCAAGCTGTATGAGCTGCCGGAAGGCGTGTCCGAGACGTATATCCACCCGGCCGTGGACGATCCGGTCATGCGGAAGCTGGTGCCCTCTTGGGAGAAGCGGGTGTGGGAGTACAGGCTGATGCTGGATGAGGATTTTGCCTATGCGCTGAAGGATGCCGGGGTCATCCTGACCGACTATCGCTACGTGCAGCAGCACCTGCGGCGCTCGCGATGGACGGCGGGACTGAAGCTGCTGGCCTCCGGCCTGGGCTGAGGCTGGGTGGTTTGGGTGGCGGAGAGACCGCCAATGATGGCGTCCATGCACATAAGAGGCCATCCTCCGGAGAACGGGATCTCCGGGGATGGCCTCGCTTGTCTGGCGATCAGGTGCGGTTCAGCCGAACACCATCTTGTCGTCGGACAGCTTGTGGCCGCTGATCTTCTCGAATTCCTGGAGCAGCTTCTCGATCGTCAGCTCCTTCTTCTCTTCCTCGTTGAAGTCGAGGATGATGCGGCCCCTGTCCATCATGATCAGGCGATTGCCGAGGCGGATCGCTTGTTCCATGTTGTGGGTGACCATGAGCGTCGTCAGGCGCAGCTCGCGCACGAGCTTCTCGGTCATGCGCGTGATCAGCTCGGCGCGGTTCGGGTCCAGCGCGGCGGTGTGCTCGTCGAGCAGCAGGATCTGCGGCTTCGTGAAGGTCGCCATCAGCAGGCTGAGCGCCTGACGCTCGCCTCCGGACAGCTGGCCGACCTTCGCCCGCAGCCGGTTCTCCAGGCCGATGCCGAGCAGGGACAGTTGCTCCCGGAAGAAGACGCGCTTGCGATGGGTGACGCCGAAGCGGAGGCCGCGGGACTTGCCGCGCGCATAGGCGATGGCCAGATTCTCCTCGATCGTCATGTTCGGCGCCGTGCCAGCCATCGGATCCTGGAAGACGCGGCCGATCCACTCGCTTCGCTTGTGTTCGGACAAGCTCTGCACCTCCGTGCCGTTGATCGTGACGGTGCCGGTCTCCGGCCTCAGCCCGCCCGAGATGATGTTCATGAGCGTCGATTTGCCCGCGCCATTGCTGCCGATGATCGTGACGAAATCGCCGGCGTTCAGGTGCAGATTGATGTCGACGAGCGCCACCTTCTCATCCAGCGTACCGGGGAAGAACAGCTTGGTGACGTTTCGCATCTCAAGCATGGCGCTCACCCCCCGCTGCGTTCTGCTCGGCGTTGAGCTCGAGGGCCCGCTTGCGTGCGGTGTTGCTGCTCCTCCAGGACTTCTGAGCCGCTGGTACGATCAGCGCGACGATGACGATGAAGGCGGTGATCATCTTCAGGTCGGAGGCTTCCAGCCACCTGACGCGCAGGGCCAGATCGACGATGATGCGATAGACAACGGAGCCCAGCGCGGCTGCCATGGTGGCGAAGAAGACGTTGCGCGTGCCGAAGATCGCTTCGCCGATGATGACGGAGGCCAGGCCGATGACGATCATGCCGACGCCCATGTATACATCGGCGTAGCCCGACGATTGTGCCACCAGACCGCCGGACAGCGCCACGAGTCCGTTGGACAGGCTGATGCCGATGATCTTCGTCACATCGGTGTTGGCCCCGAAGCTGCGGATCATCCGGTCATTGTCGCCCGTAGCCCGAAGAGCAAGACCAATATCGGTATGCAGGAACAGGTCAAGCAGGAGCTTGATGACCAGAACGCCCAGGGCCACGCAGACAAAGACGACCCAGACGAGATGCGGGTGGGCCTTCAGCTCGCTCGTGCTCGGGAAGATCGTCTCGATCCGGAACAGGGAGATATTGGGGGTTCCCATGATGCGGTTATTGATCGAATGCAGCGCGATCATCATCAGGATACCGGACAGGAGGCCGTTGATCTTGCCCTTCGTGTGCAGCAGGCCGGTGCACAGTCCGGCGAGCAGCCCTCCGAAGAAGGCGCCGACGAGCGCGAGCCATGGATTGTACCCCTGGATGATCATGATGGCTGCGATGCCGCCGCCTGTGGTGAAGCTCCCGTCAACGGTCAGGTCCGGGAAATTCAGGATGCGGAATGTGATGTAAACACCCAATGACATGAGCGCATAGAGCAGGCCCAATTGTATCGTGGCCGGCAGAGTCTGAAGCATAACAGAACCTCCTGTAATCAATGGACAAGCTTCGGACGGATCGCGCCGAAGCCTCATCTCTTATTGGTCTCCGTTCACCGCCGCATCAGGTCACAAGATTGCTGCTACAACGCTGTAACGGGGTAAACTTCCAAAGCGCACGAAAGAAGGGAGTGGCATCACCGCCCACCCCCTGTCTCTAGTGTCTCGTTTATTCCTTGATCAGATTGATGTCCGGATTCTGAATCTCCGCGATCATCTCATCGGTGATCGTCAGGCCTTGACGCTCTGCTGCAGGGACATTGATGATCAGATCCAGTTTGTCAGGAAGCAGGACCGGCAGATCGCCAGGGTTCTTGCCATTCTTCAGGATATCTACCGCCATCTGACCAGCCTGATAACCATGGTCATAGTAGCGGAAGCCCACTGCCGCAACGGCACCGCCCTCAACCGTATCGCGGTCTGCGGCGAACAGCGGGATGCCTTCTGCTTCGGCAACCTGGATGATCGAGTTGATCGCAGCGACGACGGAGTTGTCCAGCGTGATGTAGAAGGCGTCGACATCCTTGGCCAGCGATTGGGCAGCCTGTGCAACCTCGGATGTGTTCGTGACGGCGGCGCGGATCAGATTGATGCCATGCTCCTTCAGCTTGGCTTCAGCGTACTGGGCCATCACCACAGCGTTCGGTTCACCTTCATTGATGATCAGGCCGATGTTCTTCACCTGCGGCAGGTGATTGGCGATGAAATCCATCAGCATGTTGATCGATTCCGGGTTGAAATCGGCAGCGCCGGTGATGTTGCCGCCCGGTTTGTTCAGATCTTCGACGAGTCGGGCATCCAGCGGGTCGGTAACGGCTGCGAACAGGAGCGGTGTATCATCCGATACCTGGGAAGCAAGCGCCATGGCCGACGGTGTGGCGATCGCCAGCAGCAGGTCATAATCTCCGCCCGCCAGCTTCGTGGCGATCGAGTTATTGTTGGTGGAGTCCGCTTGCGCGGTGTTGTAGTCGACTTCCAGATTCACGCCTTCTTCGATGCCGGCATCCTTGAGCGCCGCCAGGAAGCCTTCCCTGGTCGCGTCGAGCGAAGGGTGCTCCAGGTATTGCGAGATTCCGATCTTGTACGTCTTGCCATCATTGCCTCCGGAAGAACTGCCGGAAGAACCGGAGTTGCTGTTCTTGCTTCCGCTGGCGCATGCGGATACCAGCAGCATGATCGACAGCACGATCATAAGCAGTGACATTTTCCTCAGCTTCATGTATTATTTCCCCCATTCTGTTAGATAAACTTTCGTGGAATCTTCAAAAGTTAATAATAGTTTAATTGGACAAGTTTTGTTCGTCAATTCATATCGAAGGAAAAAATGAAACTCCCCGCAACCGGTTTACAGTTAATCCCAATAATATTGACAAATCATATAAAATATATCAGGAAAGACAGAAATAGAATCGGTGCGTTCAAAGGGGCGACAACCAGCGGATCGTCTGGTAAAATGGCAGTTAGTGGAGATACTCCGAACGGAATGAACCGGGCGCAAAGTCGGATCGTGAACAAAAGGTGAGAGGAGAGATCGGGATGTTCGAGCACAGGTTGTTGCTGGTGGGACATGGGATGATCAGTCACCGTTATGTGGAAGCATTCGGACAGATTCCGAATGCCACGATCGTGGGCGTGGTCGGTCGCGACCAAGAGCGCGCCGCAGCTTATGCGCGGGAGAAAGGCATCGCCCATGCCGATACGGACCTCGGGAGAGCAGCGGCGATGACGAAAGCGACGGCGGCCGTGATATGCACGCCGAATGCGGCTCATGGACGGGCTGTGCTGCAGGCGGCGAGCCTCGGCTTGCATGTTCTGTGTGAGAAGCCGCTCCATATCCATCCCGAAGCTCAGCGGGAGATGATCGCCAGCTGCCGGGAGAACGGCGTGAAGCTGACGGTCTCGTACATGCGCCGCTTCACCGATCATATCCGCTATGTCAAAGGGCTCATCGAACAGGGAGAACTGGGCAGACTGCAGGTCGTCGATGCGGTGCTGAAGCATTATCGGCCGCAGAGCTACTACAATAGTTGGCATGGCACCTATGAGATGGACGGAGGCGGTCCGTTCATCCAGCAGGCCAGCCATATGCTGGATCTGCTCCTGTGGCTGGTCGGAGAATACCGCGAGGTGCTGGATGCGCGGCTGTTCCAGGCGGCCCACGACATTGAGACGGAGGATCACGGGTATGCCTGTGTAGCTTACAAGAACGGCGCTGTGGGCATGATCGAGGCTTCGACCGCATGCGCAGGCATGGAGCAGGAGTATCTGGCGATCAGCGGCACGAAGGGCTCGATCGTGCTTGATTTTCATGGCATCCGCCTTTTCCGGGTGGAGGGCATCGCCTCTCCGCCGGAGTTTCCGGAGGTGAAGACGGAACTCCTGTTCCGCAAGTTGGCGGAGGATTTCATCCGCAGCATCGAGCAGGATGCGGAACCGTTCATCACCGGGGAATCAGCCGCCCAGGCGGTCGAGCTGGTCGATGCGATATACAGGAAGGCAGGGTCGGTGCTTCGTCCGGAGCACTGACCGCTGCCTTCAGCTTGAGTTTATAAGGCAGGAGATGGAGCAAGTGAACACCCATGCCATCATGAAGCTGGTGTCTTTCATCGCCATCCTCGTTCTGGCATTTATCGTCGTCACGTCGGATGTGGCCCGGACAGTCATAAATGGAGATATCGACGGCTTGCGCGAGATGTCGAGCGATAATCTGCTCCAGATGCTGATGATCACGTTCGTCGCCATGCTGTTGCAGAATCTGTTTACCGTCATTCCGCTCATCCTGCTGGCGACGATCAATGTTGCCATGTTCGGCATCGGCTATGGCTATCTGTGGACCTGGCTGTCGAGCGTCGCAGCAGCGCTGATCGTGTTCCTCCTGACCCGTTATTGGTTGCAGAGCTGGCTGATGCGCAAGGTCAATGAGTCGATCAAGGAGCGGATCGCCCGCTACGGCATGATCTACGTGCTCGTGTGCCGGATCATCCCGGTCATGCCTTCGAGTCTGATCAACATGGCAGCAGGGGCCAGCACGATCCGGTTCACCCATTTCTTCATCGGCACGCTGGTCGGCAACCTTCTGTTCATGTCCGTGCTCGCAGGTGTGACCGTGGGCTTCATGGAGGCCGCCTGGGAGGCGGCGATGCTGGTGGCGGCGGTCGTCGCGCTCGGCGGTCTGCTGCTGTTTCTGCAGAAACGCCGATTCAAACGCCGAGTCATGAACCCGGACAAGAATGCCTGTATGAAGTAACTCGCCTGCCAGGAACGGGCGGAATCGGGTGCGTGAGCGGCTGCTTGTTGTGGCGCATGCTTGAGGCGGGCTGTCCGGCAATGGGCAGAGTCTGTTTATAACTCCCGGCCATCCGCCTGCCGGCGAACTGCCTGGAGTGGAGGAAGTTGTGCCTGAAGGGTTGCAAAGCCAATCCCCCGAGCCCAGCGGGGGCTTAGGGTCGATTGTTCAGACAGCGTTTACATAAGGTTGGGGATGCGGATGTTTTCTTTTCTTAAACCGTATACGAGATCGATTGCGATTGCACTGTCGCTCATGATCGTCGAGCTGATCGTGGAGCTGTGGCATCCGATGCTGATGAAGACGGTGATCAACGAGGGCATCCTGGAGCGTGATCTCTCTGCCGTGCTCCGGTGGGGGGGAATCATGGTCCTTGTGGCGCTGGTTGGTTTTGCGGCAGGGATTGTGAACTCTTTTTACTCCGCGCATGTGAGCCAGCATGTCGGCTATGACATCCGGAGCAAGCTGTACTTGCGCATCCAGAGCTTCTCGGTTGCGGCGTTCAATCGTTTCCCGACGTCCACGCTGATCACCCGGATCACGAGCGACGTGAATCAGCTGCAGAATGTGGTGTTTATGGGGCTCCGCATCATGCCTCGCGCCCCGCTCATCATGGTTGGCGCCCTGATCATGGCGCTGCTCATCGATGTGAAGATCGCGGGCGTGCTGCTCCTCACCGTGCCGACATGCGTCTTCGTGCTCGTCTGGATGATGAAGCGCGGGTTCGCGCTGTTCCGCGCCGTGCAGCAGCAGCTGGATGCGACGAACGGCATCGTGCGCGAGAATCTGATCGGCATGCGGCTGATCAAGGCGTTCGTCCGTTACCGCAAGGAAATCTCGCGCTTCGCGGACAGCAACAGGCAGCTCATGGATCGCACCGTTCAGGCGCTGCGCCTGATCGAGATGACGATCCCCATGCTGCTCTTGCTCATGAACCTCGGGATCCTGTTCATCCTCTGGTTCGGCCATTGGGAGCTTGGCGCGAACCGCGTCGATGAGGGGTCTGTGGTGGCCATCGTCATCTATACGACCCGCATCACCGCGACCTTCGGCATCCTGTCGCACATCCTGATGAGCCTCGCGAGGGCAAGGGCTTCCGCCGGTCGCATCCAGGAAGTGCTGGAAGCGCAGGATGATGGGGAGAGCGGATTGGGATCATCAGGTGCGGAATTCGGAGGAGAAAGCGCGGCTGGGCAGGTTGACGAAGTCGCAGCTGTCGAAGAGCGCGGCTCATCCTCGGCCCGTGAAGCTTCTGCCGCGTCGATCGAGTTCGATTCCGTCACGTTCCGCTATCCGGGCAATGCTGAACCGGCGCTGCATGAGATCTCGTTCGTCGTTCGACCGAAGCAGACGGTAGCGGTCATGGGTGCGACGGGCTCGGGCAAATCGACGCTGTTTCAGCTCATCCCCCGTTTGTTCGAGCCTGAGGCCGGCGTCATCTATATGGACGGCAAGGACATTCGCACCTTGCCGACGGAGGAGCTGCGCGGCTCGATCGGCATGGTGCCGCAGGAGGTCGTGCTGTTCACCGGCACGGTGGCGGACAACATCCGTTGGGGCGCAAACGATGCGACCGATGAAGAGATCGTCGAGGCGGCGAAGAGTGCGCAGATCCATGAGACCATACTGGGACTGGGCGAGGGATATGAGACGATCGTGGGACAGAAGGGCGTGAACCTATCCGGCGGGCAGAAGCAGCGGCTGTCGATCGCCAGAGCGCTGGTCAGGAAGCCGAAGCTGCTGCTGCTGGATGACAGTACGAGCGCGCTCGATCTGAAGACGGAGGCCAGGCTGCTGACGGCGCTCAGGCAGTATCCATGCACGACGATGATCATCACGCAGAAGGTGAGCACGGCGATGCAGGCTGACTCGATCCTCCTGCTGGATCAAGGCCGCATCCTGGCCCAGGGCAGCCATGCGGAGCTGCTGGAGACATCGGATCTGTATCGGCGCATCGTCGCGTCGCAATTTGGTGAGAAGGCGGTGAGCGGTCGATGAGTCGCGGGGAAGGAAGATCAACGGGAGCAGGCGCTCCCCCTCCCAATATGCCTTCGTTGGGCGGCCCGCGCTTCGGGCCCGGCATGCATGGCAGGGGGCAGGGCGCCAAGGCCAGGGATTTCCGGGGCACGATCCGCAAGCTCTGGCGATATCTGGCTGCCCATCGATGGATGCTCGTTCTGATCATGGCCATGATCCTGATCCATGTGGCGGCAGGCCTGCTTGGACCATATGTGCTGGGGCTCGCCCTGGACAATCTGATCTACGAACGCGGGGAGGGCATCCTGTCGCTGATCGTCCTGCTGGGTGTCATCTACCTGGTCTTGTCCATTTCCGCGTTTCTCCAGAACTACTGGATGATCGGGGTCTCGCAGCAAACGGTGTACAGGCTGCGCGGCGACCTGTTTAACCATCTCCATTTCCTTCCGATCGACTTCTTCGTGAAGCGGCGGCATGGGGAACTGATGAGCCGGGTCACCAATGATATCGACAACGTCAGTCAGACGCTGAACAGTTCCTTCATCCAGATCCTCTCCAGCGTGTTGACCTTCGTTGGCATGCTGGCGTTTATGCTCTGGTTAAGTCCGGTGCTGACGGCGGTGACACTGTTGATCGTGCCGCTCATGTTCCTGGGCATGAGGTGGATCACCGCACGGACGGGCAGGCTGTTCAAGGAGCAGCAGCGGCATCTGGGCGATCTCAACGGCTACGTGGAGGAGACGGTGTCCGGGCAGCGCGTCGTGAAGCTGTTCTCGCAGGAGAATCGGGTGATCGGGGAGTTTATGGAGAAGAATCGGAGGCTCCGGGACGCCTCCTACTGGGCGATGGTATACTCCGGCTTCATCCCGAAGCTGATGAACGTCCTGAACAACTCCAGCTTCGCGCTGATCGCCGGAGTTGGCGGCTGGCTGGCGCTGAGGGATATCGTCTCCGTCGGGACGATCGTCGTGTTCGCGGAATATTCGCGCCAGTTCACGCGTCCCCTGAACGATCTGGCCAACCAGTTCAACACCTTGCTCTCGGCTGTGGCCGGTGCGGAGCGGGTATTCGAGGTGCTGGAGGAGCGGCCGGAGACAGAGGAGGACGAGGTGACGGCAACCCGCAGGGCGGTCAGCGGTGGGGCCGGATCGGCGATCAGGCCGGCCGGTGGCAAGTCTTCTGCGGCCCAGGCGTCAGTCGGTGGAGAGATGGCGACCAGGGGGGGCGACGGCAGGGAGTCGGCTGTCAGTGAGGTCGGCAGCGATGGCGGGGAATCCGCGGTCGCGCTGTCAGGAGGAGAGCAGTGGGATCAGACGTTGCGCGATCTGGACGAGGTCAGAGGAGAGATTCGCTTCGAGAAGGTCAGATTCTCATACAAGCAAGAGGCCGGAGGGGAGACGATTCGTGACATCGACCTGCATGTGAAGCCGGGTCAGACGCTGGCGCTCGTCGGCCCGACGGGGGCCGGCAAGACGACGATCACCCAGCTGCTGGCCAGATTCTATGACCCGCAGGCCGGGCGCATCCTGATCGACGGCCAGGATATTCGCTATATCCGTCATAACAGCTTGCGCAGCCACATGGGCTTCGTCCTGCAGGATACCTTCCTGTTCGAAGGAACGATACGCGAGAACATCCGCTATGGTCGGCTGGATGCCAGCGATGAGGAAGTGGTCGAGGCGGCCAGGCAGGCCAATGCCCATTCCTTTATCATGCAATTGCCGAATCAGTATGATACCGTGCTGAGGCAGGATGCTGCGGAGATCAGCCAGGGACAGCGTCAGCTGCTGGCGATCGCCAGGGCGATCCTGGCCGATCCGGCGATCCTGATCCTCGATGAAGCGACAAGCAGCATCGACACGATCACGGAGATCAAGATCCAGGAGGCGCTTTACCGGCTGATGAAAGGGCGCACGAGCATCGTGGTGGCGCATCGCCTGAACACGATTCAGAACGCCGATCAGATCGTTGTCCTCCATCAGGGGCGAATCCTGGAGCAAGGTACGCATCAATCCCTGCTGGCCAAGAAAGGATATTATTATGAGCTCTATGAGAGCCAGTTCAAGCCGCTGGAGCAGCCCATCTAGCCGGATGGCTGCCCCGTTCCGGCTGCCGGCAGCGGGATAAGGCGGAACGAATGGCAATCTGGAAAATAAAAAAACAACGTTGTTATTTTGCTCAAACAAGAGTAATCTATATAGTAGAACATGACGAAAACGAGGTGTTCCAATTGGCTAAAGCATTCATGGATGAGAACTTTCTGCTGGCAAATGAAACAGCACGCGTGTTGTATCACGATTATGCGAAGAAGATGCCGATCATCGACTACCATTGTCACCTAAGTCCGCAAGAGATCTGGGAGAACAAGAAGTACAAAACGATCACCGAGGTCTGGCTCTACGGAGATCACTATAAGTGGCGGGCGATGCGCTCGAACGGCATCGATGAGCGATACACAACCGGCGATGCGAGCGATTATGAGAAATTCCTGGCGTATGCGAAGACGTTGCCGGAAGCGATCGGCAATCCGCTCTACCACTGGTCGCATCTGGAGCTGAAGCGTTACTTCGGCGTGGAAGAGGTGCTGAATGAGAAGACGGCGCCGGCGATCTGGGAAGAGGTGAACGCCAAGCTGAACAGCGAAGGCTTCGGAGCGCGCGACTTCATCCTGAAATCTGATGTTCGCGTCATCTGCACGACGGATGATCCGGTTGATTCGCTGGAGTATCATGCCCTTATCGCGAAGGATGAATCCTTCGATGTCAAGGTGCTGCCTTCCTTCCGTCCGGACAAGGGACTGGAGATCAACCGTGCTACCTTCCTGCCGTGGATCGAGAAGCTGGCGGAGGTGTCCGGGATCACGATCAACAGCTACAGTGATTTCCTGGCTGCTCTGGAAGCACGGGTCAAGTTCTTCCATGAGGTCGGTTGCCGCGTCTCGGACCATGCGCTGGATTATGTGCCGTATGCGGAGACGACAGAGGAAGAAGTGGCTGCGATCTTCGCCAAGGCACTGCGCGGGGAGAAGGTCTCGCTGGAAGAAGAGATGAAGCACAAGACGTATACCCTGCTGTTCCTGGGCAAATTGTATGCAGAGCATGACTGGGCGATGCAATACCATATGAATGCTTCGCGCAACAACAATCTGCGCATGTTCAGGCAGCTCGGTCCAGATACCGGCTTCGATTCGATGAGCGATACGCCGATTGCTCTGGCGCTAACCGGCTTGTTGTCGGCGTTGGATGAGGACGGCAAGCTGCCGCGGACGATCTTGTATTCGCTCAATCCGTCGCATAATCATGTGATCGGCACGATCATCGGCAGCTTCCAAGGCGGCGGCATCCCGGGCAAGATCCAGTTCGGATCGGGTTGGTGGTTCAACGACACGAAGGAAGGCATGATCGCGCAGATGAAGACGCTCGCTGACCTTGGCCTGCTCGGACGTTTCGTTGGCATGCTGACCGATTCCCGCAGCTTCCTGTCTTACACGCGGCATGAATATTTCCGCCGCATCCTGTGCAACCTGATCGGCGAATGGGTCGAGAACGGCGAATATCCGGCGGATATCGAACTGCTCGGCAGCATCGTGCAGAATATCTCGTACAACAATGCGAAGAATTACTTCGGATTCTGATATTGGTGGCTTTAAGGGGTGTCCGGTGGACGCCCCTTAAGACTAAAGCTGTGTTTAGGTTTGCTGTTGCTTTTTCCTGCTCCTTGGGGTTAGGCGGCAAACCGTGCTCGTCGGAGACTGGTTTCGGTCTCAGCCACTAACTCCATCTATGTTGCACGTAAAGGGCACCCGGAGAGGGTGCCTTTTCCTATTAAGTCAGGAAGATATTATAGAGTGGACCGGATAGCAATCTGTGAAATAATAGCTATAAGAGAGAGGCATTCATTTTGATGGCAAATGTATTGGAAAGATGGTGCGATCATAAACGGCGAGGACATATGAAGCTATCAAGAACAGCATTGGACGGCTTTTCTTAATTCTTTCTCCGGTATTTTTATGTTACCGCTCACATCGACCTGATATGGGATATTGTTTGACTCGAGACGTTTGATTAGTTCATTGCGCAATCCATCATTCAAATTTTCGTGATGAGCAAAAATAACGAAGTCTTCAGGTTGGTTGGTCAAGTTATAAAAGAGAACACCGCTAATCAGAATTACGACAAGAATGGATAGTGTTGCGATAACTCGTTTCATATTTCACCTCAATCCCGTTAAACAGTTCACCAAGGAGTTTTATTAATAACATTAATGTAAATTCCATATCAATATACCGAAATATTCAAAAAGCCAACGCCACAAAGGACATTGGCTAGCATTAAAGATTAATTCACATAATCGTTGCTAGATCCAGTGAAATACTGGACGGAGTTATTGACAATATGCCACAGGCTCCCAGAAACGTATGCATCATGAATGGTATTGCGAGTTTCTGATACCAAGCTGTCCTCACTAATATCATTGATAAACGCATACAATCGTCCTATTGAGTTATTGTGCATATCCATTTCATACTCGATTTGTGGCTGGTTGATTGCCCCTAATTCATGGGCTGAAGTCCAAACTTCCGCCCAGAACGAATCACTGGTAAAGCCAATAATCCAGATGTTCCAAGCAGCATGCCTAAACGCATCTGTTTTGTCATTATGTCCATTATAACCGAATTTGTACTGTGTCCAATCGGCTGCTTCATCACCGGCAACCAGTGCTGCGAATCCCTTGCTAGGATTGGCATCAAACAGTTCTTGCTCCAGTGAATTGAGTTCAACTTGTCCTTCAACATATTCGTAGAACCAAGAACCGATGCTATTGATTGTTGCTCTACCGGTTTCAAGTGCTCTTTCAGGATTGTTGCGATTGTACTCTCGCATTAACCCAATAAAATAATCATTGATCTCAGTTTCAGTTGCTTCGGGATGTTGCTTTTTGAATTCTTTTAATTTATCAAATAATATGTCCTTGTATCCATAATCAAGCAACTTACTGGCACCAGTATATACCTTCGGTTGTGAATGAATATATGCTTGAATCGATTGTTGGAGCGCTCGTTGTTGGGACGCAATTGTGTTGCTTGATATCTCCTGGGCAGTATTTTTCTCTGATGGCGCTGCCAATACAGACTGAGACATTAACACCAAAGACAAAATTAACATTACAGAAATACCTTTCAGCATTTTTTTCATTACTATGACCTCCTTATAATATGGTACTTAGAAGAAAATGTTTCTGGCCCTACCCTCCTTTCCAAGCGGATTCTGTTACACTTTGTGCATAATGCTTCTGATCTGATAAAATTTAAAGATGTTTGCACAAAGTAAAAGCTCACAATGGATCGATCTTCAGTCGCTTATTTAGAGCTGACTGAAAATGATTATAAACATGCAACCGTCATATGATGAAAATCCTGGCATTCCTGATACAATCGTCTCAAAACTATAACGTCAGGAAATAATTAAATAATGATAGACTATATTATCATCGACCGGTGAACTAATTCGCATAGAAAACATATTAATATTAACCCAAATTTCGAAAGCCCCGTCCAGCTTGAGTTACCGTTCGTTGAGCGCACAATTAATTGGTAGTAATTTGAAGAAAAACCAGTAGTGAACGACTTCAGATTGGGATTCGGGTGCACGATCCCCTACCCCATGAGACCGGGCTAATCCATTTCCATGTTTAATTTTGGTAGGTTCATTCTAGCAAAGCGACTCTTGTCGCAATCCTTTTCCATGCAAATCGATTAGCAAAGTCTTTAGCAAGCTTAAGAACAACCTGACGGCTATGTTGGATAATAGTCGCCGCACAATGGAAAAACTCCAGTCGGAATCGAGAGATGGTGTAACCTTGGTATATGGGCTCGCAACAATCCTTCTTGAATCGTTCATACAAGTTATAGGCTAAGAGTTTCATAAGCAAATCCAGTTCGTTAGCAGCGAAGTTCCCTGTAGCGATTCGGTTGATGGAGAAGCCTCGCTTCGCTTCCTTGATATAGTTTTCCATGCAAGCGCGCTGGTTATAGAAGCGTCAGATGTCGATGGGCTCCCATTCCAAATTCGTAACGATGGCTTCATATTGCCAATCGGTTTCAAGGATCATTTGCTTCTGATCTTCGTCGAATTGTTGTGCTTTGCGAATGACGACGATGCGTCTGGCTTTCTTCCATGATGTCGCTTTGTAGATCATTGTAATTCCTTCAATGATCCAGTCTTCATCCACGAATCGTTTCCAATAGCGACATAGCTTTACTTCGTTTTGGAGGCGCTGCGTCCATTTCAACCTGCCGACATAGCCAATCTTTCGAGATTCCCACAGTTGGTAGAAATCCTCGCCGCCGAAGCCCTTGTCGAACCGGGCATACTTGATCGGGCGGTCACCGAGCAAATCGAAAGTTTCAGCGACAAATGTACCCGCATTCCGAGAAGAATGGACATTTCCAGCGCGAAGGACAGCGTTCAGACACAACCGGGATTGCCCTTCGAAAGCGAGCAGAGGGTGGTAGCTCTTACGTCCAGGTTTATGGGAATTAGCTCCGACTTCAGCGCCTTGCTGGTTCCCGTATACGGTTTCTACAGTGGAATCCAAGTCGAGAATGAGCTCAGAAGGTAGACAAGGCGCAATGACCTGTTGATTCAACTTTTTAAGTTCCAAAGGTAACGTCGGTCTAGTTTTGCTTAGTCGATCCAGTTCTTTATAGAGCAAACTGTGATGCGGACAACGACCGCCAAGAAATCTTCGGATGAGGGAATCGTGTTGATACTGACGGAAGTGGAATAAACGTTCACAGCCGAGGATCCAACCGATAATGAGATACAGGAGAATGCGGTGCAAGGCAAACAGTGAATTGCTCTGTTTCATGCAGTTCAAACCACGAAGAGCATCAGTAAACTTGATTCTCTCAAGATATTCTAAGAAGATTTTGCTTCCTCCGACCGATGTAGCGTTTTGAAGTAAAAAATTCAGTTTTCATTTTTGAGAAAGATATGTTAGACTTCACCTAAAGGGTGCTCCTCTCTTTGGGTATTGTGTTCCGACAAACACCATTATACCAAGGATTGGAGCACTTTTTTCTATTGCTATGAAGATTTACTTTCGAAATTCAGGATTAATACTATTATGTAAATAATATACATATAATTATATGCCGTTTCAAGTATAATATAGAAAACTAAACTGGTGTAGTTACTAGTCAAAATCATCACTTTCACCACAAGTATGCATAGTGTGGATTTCCTAAGGATGACGTCTGGTTGAGCAGGAGGGGATGCATTCTCGCCAGGCTCTGGTACTATGGTGATTGATGTGACTTGCCATCTCAACAATGTGATGTTGCTGCAGCAGAGGAATCGGTAGATCGGACCGTTCCAGCTATGTGTGCGATCCGAAACAGCATCTGCTCGAAATCTCGATGAGTGTACAGGATGCGTGTGTGAGTCCGCTGTTTCCAAACGGGTTGTCAATCACCTGTAATATGAGATTATTTTGGCCGATAATGGGAGTAGAGGAGTGATAGTTGATGTGGAAAGAGTTTAAGGCATTTGCCATGCGGGGCAATGTCATCGATCTGGCTGTCGGTGTGATCATCGGTTCGGCTTTTACCGGGATTGTCAACTCGCTCGTGAATGACATCATCATGCCGCCGATCGGAATGCTGCTCAAGGGTGTGGATTTTAAGGACCTGTTTATCAGCCTGGATGGCGTTGATTATCCGAGTCTCGCCGCTGCCCAGGAAGCGGGCGGAGCGACGTGGAACTATGGGGCGTTTATCAACAATGTGTTGAATTTTCTCATCATAGCCTTTGTGATCTTCCTCGTGGTTCGCCAGATCAACAAGATTCGCAAGAGGATGGAGAAGCAGGATGCCGCGAAGGCTGAGGCCAAAGCCAAGGACACCAGGGAATGCCCTCAGTGTCTGTCGGAGATTCCGATCAAGGCGAAGCGCTGCAAATACTGCACCTCGGTTGTTGAAGCCAAGAGTGAGTCCTGAATGTGGGAGGAAAATCGGATGAAGGCCAATTTGCTGATAGCATGCAACTGTATCCTTGGAGAGGGGCCTGTATGGGATGAGAGACGCGGCATGCTGTGGTGGACCGATATTGACGGCAAGCGGATCCATCGATACGATCGTGAAACAGGTCGCCATGAGCGTATCGAGGTGCCGGAGAAGGTAGGCGCATTTGCCCTGCGGGAGAAGGGCGGGATCATCGTGGCGGCGGCGAACGGATGGGCGCTGTGCAATGAAGACGGCAGCGATTGGCGGCATATCGCCGATCCTGAGCCGGAGCATGCGAACCATCGCTTCAATGATGGCAAGTGCGATGCAAGCGGCAGGTTCTATGCAGGAACCTACGCGCTGGACAACCAGCCCCGAGCCTCGCTGTACGTGATACAACCCGATCTGAGCTGGGAGCGCCTTGCGGATGGCGTCATCTGCTCCAATGGCCTCGCTTGGTCTCCGGACGACCGGACTTTCTATTACATCGATTCGTTGAAGAAAGGTGTGGACCGGTTCCAGGTGGATCCGGCTACTGGACGCCTGTCGGATCGGCGGACGGTCATCACGCTTGAGGAGCCGGGTGTCGTGCCGGATGGCATGACAGCTGATGAGGAAGGTATGCTGTGGGTGGCGGAATGGGGCGGCTGGAAGGTCAGTCGCTGGAATCCGCGCACGGGTCAGAGGCTGATGACGGTCGAAGTGCCGGCGAAGTATGTGACTTCTTGCGCGTTTGGCGGCGAGGGTATGGACGAGCTGTTCATCACAACGGCGAGCGTGGGTCTGACGGAGGAAGAACGGCGGCAACAACCGCTGGCTGGATCCGTGTTTCATATCAAGGTCGGTGTGCGAGGGCGGCCCACTTATCGGTTCGCGGGCTGAGACTTGTCTCCTGCACGCAGCTGTATCGCTGGGGGGTGAAGTTTCCGTCATGTGGCTTATCCTTCGCAGGCAACTGCCCCCCGGCCAGGAACGTATGCTTCGGAAGCGGAAACTGTCTCCCGGCACGCTGTCGTGCGGGACACAGTTTCCGTCATGTGGACGCTGTCAATCTGACAGAGCTTCAATGCGGCCAAGAACGGAGATCTCGTCCGGATAGATCATCAGATGTTCGGTCAATCCGACCATGCGGAACAGCTTCTGATAATGCGGCGTCAGTCCATACGCGAAGGTGTGGCAGCTCCTGCTCGCCACCGCCCGGGTCAGGCGGATCAGGCAGGCGATGCCGGCGCTGTTGATGTAAGAGACCTCGGTGAAATTCAGCAAGAGACAAAAACCGGGCTTCATCAGCACTTCCTGCCAATGATCATCATGAAGCAGCGGCCCCTCCGCCTCACGGGTCAGGTCTCCCTTCAGATCGAGGATAAGCCCGTCGGGCAATCTCCTCTCGCTCATGTGAAACGTTCTATCCACCCTGACAACCCCCATTCACTCGTTTGCAAGGCAACAGAAAATGCAGTTCAACATAGAAGCCGTGTTCATCATATCCGGTCCGAACGCGGTCGGAGAAGCTGCGGATGAAGCCGATCCCCCACCCTCGCGGGTTATCAAGTTTCCATATCGCTGCGCGGTCCGCAGCAAGGGGAGCCGCATCGCCGAGAGGGCAGCCTTCTCCTTCATCGCCGATTCGGATAACGATCGCCTCATCGCTCACGCCCAGCAACACCCGCACCTTTTTGCGAGCATCGAATCGATTGCCATGCTCCATCGCGTTCAGGCAGGCTTCCGTGACCGCCGTGCGTATCTCCTCCAGGCGAGGCTGCGAATCAATGACCGGCGCTATCCGCTGCAAGAGATCGTCGGCGAGGGCCGCTTCCTGACCCAATATGCTCGCAATACTCCAGGTATGCCGTATCATCATGGTCCTCCTCTGCTCTCCTGTATGTCAGTATATCGGTTGCCGATTACAAGAATCTTACCATGGCCCGATCAATCCCCCACTCGCACCATTACCAGCGTCTTGTCATCGTCATATGGTTCTGTCGTTGCCTGAGGTAACTCGTCGAGAAGGCTGCGGATCTGCTCCTCCGGATGCTGACCGGCCTGCAGGGCCAGCAGCCTTTCGGCCAGTCCGTCGAACCCCAGCATCGTTCGGTCGCCGGTAAATGTTTCTACGAGTCCGTCCGTATAGAAGACGTACCGGTCTCCGGACTTGAACTCCAGCGTCTCCGTCACATATGCGGCATCCGCATCGATGCCGATCGGAAGGGAGGAAACGGAGATCTCACGGACCTCTCCGTCCCGCAGCAGAAAAGGGGAGACGTGGCCCGCCGAAGCGTAATCCAGCCTCTGCTTATCCGGATGGAACCTGGCCAGCGCCAGGGTGACATACGTCGAATAGCGCAGCGTATCGATCAGTTGCCGATTCAGCCTGCCCAGTATCTCGGCAGGGGCGCCGCCATGCTTGATCTCGGTGCGCAGCAGCACGACAACGGCGGACATGATGAGCGCAGCCTGCACGCCGTGACCGGAGACGTCACCGATGACGATGACCAGGCTGCCATCGTCCAGCACGAGACATTCGAACAGATCGCCTCCGATCTGCCTGGAGGGTCGACACAGGCCGGCAGCCGTGAGCGGTCCGCATGTGACGCTGGATGTCGGAAGCAGCTGCTGCTGCACGGCGTGAGCCAACTGCAATTCCTGATCCAGGATGCGATACTCCTGCTCGGTACGTTCCTGCAAGGAGTTGAAGGCGGCCGCCAGCTGCCCGGTCTCGTCGGTGCTTACGATCGGCATCTTGCCGTGCAGGTCTTCGCGCCGCTTGCCGGTAAGCGTCAGGATGCTGCGGATCAACTCCCTGAGGCTGTGGCGGAAGTTAAAGGCTTCGAACGCGAAGATCACCATCGAGAAAACAAAAGAAGCGCCGATCACCAGGAACATGCCTGCAACGGGGAAGGTGCCGCCGGAATATACCGCATTCATCACGAACCAGGATACCGTCAGCATCGAGATGACGAACAGCGAGACGAAGATCAGGATGAGCGGCATCATGATCGACCCGAGACGAATCGCTGGCAGGGTATAGACTTCGAAAACCCGAAGATACTCACGGGAGATCCTGCGCAGGGTGATATACAGCAGCGTGGCCAGCGTGCCAGTCAGCGCCTGGTCGAACAGCAGGTTCTCGAGCAGGAACATGCCGACGGTGGCAGGGAGCTCCGCTTCCCGGATGAGATCCTGTTGCAGCATGAGCAGGTGGTAGGTGGGCGAATACAGGGTGCCCAGGACGATCATCATGATGAACACCATGAACGGGAAGGTCGCCAGGTCCTGCCATATGGGCAATCGATCGTCCGCCTGCACGCGTGGCTGGCGTTCCAGGTTCTGTGCGGAACGTCGTCTGAGATACTGGCGCACTCGTCTCAGGCGATAGAGGCTGATCAGCTGGAAGACGATCACCATGATCAAGCCCATAGATAGCTTGATGACAAACTTCAGACCGAAGTAATCATCGAATTGGTTGATATACAGATTGTGCAGGGATATGATGATGACACCCAGGAGGGATATCGCGACATAAGCCCGCAGCAATCGTTGCATCAGGGCCGTGTCCAGGCGTTTCGCAGACATATCGTCTCACCTCGGTAGCAAATTGCGCGTTTCCATCATCGGTTCGGCATCCAGCTCCCGCTTGCATATCTCTTCCCATCGGTGATACCAATCCCTTGCTTCTGCGGTTCGTCCAAGCCTGACAAGCCCTTGGATGAGCCTCTGGTACGCTTCCTCCCGCAGCGGATCGGCTTCGATCCAGCAACGTGCGTAATGCAGCATGCTGTCCCAATCTTCGGCTTCGGCACAGCAGTGGCACAGCCGGTTCAGCATGGCGGATTGCCTCTCCGCAAGCATGGCGCGGTATCGGTCCAACCATTCGATATCCTGCAGCTCCGGCAACACCGGCCCATAGATGTCCGAGGCTCTGGCGTACATCTCGCTGGCCAGCTGCTTGTCGTGCAGCCAGAGCTGATCGGCGACGCGGCTCAAGGTGGTGAACTGTTCGATGTCGAGGCTCTCGATCCAATCCTCGCGCAGTTGGATGGTTCCTCCGTTCAGCAGGACGGCTTCGGCGACACCCAGCTTCTCGGACAGCACCCGCTTCAGCTGATGAATCGTTACGTACAGCTGGTTGGCGGCATTCCTGGGCGGGACGTCTCCGAACAAGAGCTCGATCGCCCACTCGCGAGCGATGGCGTAGCGCGGTCGGGTCAGCAGGAGCAGGAACAGCTCGAGCGACTTGCGCCGGCGCCAGGGCAACAGACGAAGTTCGCCCTTGGGGCTGGCGAAGGCCAGTCCGCCAAACCAGGAGATGCGCCATGTTCCGGTTTGGCCGGGATCCGTCTGAGATGAGCCGAGGTCAGCGGACAAGCTGGCGAGGCGGGAAGTGAGCATCGGGTACACGGGATCGATGCCGAGCTGCGTGAGCGCCTGCAGCCGTGCGTCGAGCGCGGCTGCTTCGTCAGCCTCTCCCCGGAGGAGACAGCCGAATCGCGCCGTATGGATGATCAGATACTGCTCCTCCAGATCTTCCGGCATCACATGCGGAAGCGATGGATCGGGGTGAGAGCCGCCCAGCGCAGACAGCAGCCGCCTCAGCTCCCTGTGCCAGGTTTGCCAGATGCTCGGCAGATGGCGGGTGTCAGGGCATTCGGCCAGCAAGCGTTCGCCTGGCTTCGTTCGACCGGCCGCCAATTCATCATAGGCGCGCAGGAGGGCAAGCAGCGGCGAGGCTTCCTGGTGCAAGGTGCAGATATGCTCCAGACGGTGCAGATGGACCTGCCATTGGCTGCGATCCATGGAGAAATATCGCTTCAGCAGCCATTCGCCGTACGCCTCGGCCGCGCGCCGCCAGTTGCCGCTGTTCGTATAGCCGGATGCCGCCTGTTCATAGTAATGATCCGCCTCATGTTCCTGTCCGATCAGATGACTGCCCTGTCCGAGTGCCCAGGCGATCAGTGGGATAGCCTCAGCTGATCGCGAATGCTCGGCATGCAGGAAGGTCAGCAGCGCGACCACATCGCCGATCTGTCCGGTGCGCCTCAGGAGCATGGACAAGAGGGCCATAGCCTCCAGCATCTGCTCCTGCCACACGCCGGAAGCCAGGCCCTTCAAGGCAAGCTCCAGCACCTGCTGCGCCTCATGCATGGCACCGTCGTCCATGAGCTGTTCGCCCTTGATGCGCAAGAGCAGCGGAGATGAGAGCAGCTGCTGCCACCGGTAGCCCTGCAGCAGATGAATCGGGCTTCGGTCAGCCAGCGCGAGTTTCTCCAGCTCGAGGACAGCGTCCATTGCAAGCCTGGTTGCCTGATCGTTGGGTTCAGCCATATCCTCACCTCCACATGCGCGTTACGTGCGACGAACAAGATGTTGAATTGAATTTCGACAAGATTTGTGTATTTCCTGTAAGATCCAGCTGAACATAGCAAAAAGTTAACGAAAATCCAGCAGCCCTCCATAAAAGCCTTTGATGGGGATCAATAGGCGCCCCCCATAACCGCATCGAGACAAAAGGGATCCGTCCAGTAAGCAGCACAGACTTACGGACGGACATGCATCGGCTTGTCCGACGGATTCCGCGTTCAAAAAAACGGGAATAACGTTAAATGTTTGGCTGTGTTTCAATCGGTTGTTGCTGATGACACGGATGGCCTGACGCTAACGGAACGTGGGAGACTGTCTATTAATTGTGAATAAACCCGCCATCCCTGCTTGCTGAATATCGCCATTTTTTGACCAATACCACCGTTTTTCTTAATATTTCTCCCAAATTCTCCATGTTTCTTGGTATAATGAAGATAAGGAGTTTGGGAGGTGTTGCTGACATGACAAACCATGCGCGTTACAAGGTGTTTGATCAACTTTCGTTTGCAGATGTACTGGTGTACTCGAAACTGCCGCCCCATCCGTTTTGGAGCCATGTGGCAGACAAGATTGACTTCTCGTTCGCGGATAGGCTTTGTGCTGTGCTGTATACCGGTAGGGGCCAAC
>Ga0207747_1000111_pt1 | contig 94878 bp, 91 predicted proteins | sample HigsolmetaGSP11D_FD_184839 | JGI IMG/M metagenome (GOLD analysis project Ga0207747, IMG submission 184839) | High solid enriched microbial communities from the Joint BioEnergy Institute, USA - SP1-1-D (SPAdes) | ecosystem: Engineered > Bioreactor > SSF (Solid state fermentation) > Aerobic >...
TTGCGCGGATGAGACCAGGATGGTCATCCATAGCGAGGAAAGAAGAAATTAAAGCGCTACCAAGATTGGAGCTGAAGCATCGATTTCACCAATCTCAAAATTCTGCCCACAATTGCTTGACACACACCCTGTATGCGCAGGAATGGCAAAGGGCCGCCTGATTCGATACAATAGTATAAGGACATCAGAGATGAGAACCGACACGGAAGCGATCAGGGCATACCGGGTATTCCCGGGAGCTGGCGGGGCGCGGATCCGTAGTCGGTGTTCGTGCAGGTACGACTACCGAGTATGATCCATGAAGGAGCGGATGCGAGCATGACAGCCGATATCCAGGAGGGACAGATCGTCCGGTTCACTTACAAGTCCGGTGACTATATCGGCCGGGTCTGCGAGATGCGGACCGGCAAGGCGGTCATCGAGGTGATGGCGGTGCTGCGGCACCCGAAGCAGGGGGATCTCCACCATCATCGCAGAGACGGTGCGCCGGTGATGTTCCATCAGCGCAAGGCGCTGGCCGAACGGGAGAAAGCGCTGGTGCCGATGCCGTTCATCCAGCCTTATGAAGGCGAAGTTCCAGGCTATGCGGAGTCGCTTAAGGCGGCGCTGGCGGCGGAGATCGCATACCTCCGCGGTCTGGGCGACGATGCGTACGCGCAGCAGGCGCTCAGGCATCTGTCCGAGCTGGAGCGCGATTATTCGGTCACCTATAAACTATGAACGAAGCGGGGGGACGTATGTGAAGCTGATCTCGATTGAACCAACACCAAGTCCGCACACGATGAAGCTGAATATCGACGAGACCTTGCCGCCCGGCAAGAAATTCACCTATCTGAAGGAGAATCTGCAGCACGCGCCGGAGCCGATCCGCAGCATGCTGCAGATCGAGGGGGTGAAGAGCATCTTCCATACGGCGGATTTCCTGGCGGTCGACCGCATTCCGAAGGGGGACTGGAAGCGGATCCTCGAGGGAATCGCCGAGCTGCTCGGCGGAGACAAGTCCGCCGCAGCCATCACCCAGGTCGGCGGCACAGGCGGCTTCGGCGAAGCCCAGGTCTATGTGCAGGTTTTCCGCGGCATCCCGCTTCAGGTTCGCGTCAAAAGCGAGGGGGAGGAAGCGCGGCTGGCGATGCCGGAGCGGTTCAACGAGGCGGTGATGAAGGTTGTTCAGTCCAGCCCGTCCTTGCTTAAGGAGCGCAAGCTGGTCGACAAGGGAGTGCGCTACGGCGACATCCATGAGATCGCCGAGCAGATGATCCAGGAGCTGGATGCGACCTACAGCGACGAGGAGCTTAAGCGGCTGGCGAAGCAGGCTGCGGAGCAGGCGCCCGATGCGGAGGAGAGCCTCGGGCTAAGCAAGCTGAGCCGAGAGGAGATCGCGGAACTGTTCGCAAGCGACGATTGGCGCAAGCGCTATGCGGCGCTGGAGCATCTGAAGCCGACGGAGGAGGACATCCCGCTGCTGGCCAGGGCGCTGCACGACGAGCATGGCTCGATCCGCCGTCTCGCCGTCGTCTATCTGGGGGACATCTCCGGCAAGCAGGTGCTGCCATACCTGTTCGAGGCGCTGAAGGACCGGTCCGTGCAGGTACGGCGCACGGCAGGCGACACGCTGAACGATATCGGCGATCCCGAAGCGATGGGGCCGATGAGCGAGGCGCTGCGCGATCCGAACAAGCTGGTCCGTTGGCGGGCGGCCAGATTCCTGTACGAGTACGGCGACGAGAGTGTCCTCGATGCGCTGCGCGCGGCCGAGGATGATGAGGAGTTTGAGGTCAGCCTGCAGGTGAAGATGGCGATCGAGCGCATCACAAGCGGCGAAGAGGCTGCCGGTTCCGTCTGGCAGCAGATGACGCGGAGCAGGCAGAGGTGACGGCGGAAGGGATCCTGTGAGGGATCCTGTGGGATGTGATCCTGGTCATAGGCGCTGCGCGTTCGGTTCTGCATGTATGGACTTGGAGGGATACACCATTGATCACGATCGCGATTATCGGGGGAGGGATAACCGGACTGACTGCCGCCTACACGCTGCAGAAGCGCATCAGCTCGGGAGACCTGGAAGCGGAGGTCGTGCTGATCGAAGGTCAGCAGGAGCTGGGAGGCAAGATCCGCTCCTTGCGCCAGCGAGGCTACATCATGGAGACCGGAGCGGACTCGATCGTCAGCCGCAAGGCGAGGCTCATGCCGATCCTGGATGAGCTGGGACTGACGGAGGATGTGGTGTACAATGCCACCGGCAAGTCCTATCTGTATATCGACCGGGAGCTGAAGCCGATCCCCGAGGATACGCTGTTCGGCATCCCGCTCAGCATCGAGTCGCTGGCGCGCAGCGAGCTCATCTCTGCGGAAGGCAAGGTCGCGGCGCTCAAGGATCTGTATACCCCGAACGAGACGTTCACGAAGCACGATTCGGTCGGCAGCTTCCTGACCTGTTTCCTGGGGGAGGAACTGGTGAAGAGACAGATCGCCCCCGTGCTGTCCGGGGTATACTCAGGCAACCTGAACGAGCTGACGCTCGCCTCGACGATGCCTTATCTGCTCGATTACAAAAATGAATACGGCAGCATCATCCGCGGCCTGGAAGCCAATAAGGACAAATTCATAAGCAGTGGAGGTGGCAAGTTCCTGTCATTTGCGCGGGGGCTGTCGCAGCTGGTGGAGCGGATGGCGGAGCGAATCCCGGATGTCCGCGTCCTGAAGGGGACAAGTGTGGAGCGCCTGACGCGAAGCGGAGACCGCTACGAGCTGACGCTGACGGACGGGGAGCTATTGGCAGCCGATCGCGTCGTGCTGGCCGTGCTCCACACCGATGCGGCGCGGTTGCTGGATGACCGCGCGCTGGATGAGGCATTTGCCCGGATGACGACCGGATCACTGATCAGCGTCTATCTCGGATATGAGGTGTCCGACAGCATCCTGCCGCAGGACGGCACCGGCTTTATCGTGGCGGGCGACAGCGACCTGCGGTGCAGCGCCTGCACGTGGACGAGCCGCAAATGGGCGCAAACGTCGGCCGAGCGCCGCTTGCTGATGAGGCTGTTCTACAAGAGCGCCGGCCCGGATTATGCCGAGCTGGCGAGGCTGTCTGAGGAGCAGTTGCTGCAGGTCGCACGCCAGGATATCGAGCGGTCTCTCGGCATCCGCGAGGAGCCGGTGGTGCACGCGGTCACGCGCTGGGAAGAGGCGATGCCCGTTTACCATATCCGCCATCAGGAGCTCGTTCAACAGCTCGAGGACGCCATGCGCGATCGCTACCCGAACGTCGTGCTCGCAGGCTGTTCGTACCACGGAGTGGGCATCCCCGACTGCATGCTGAGCGGGGAACGGGCGGCGAATATCGCCTCCGGACTTGCCTGAGCCGCGCGGAGGTCTTGACCGGCGCCCCAAGGTACGAGCGGATCGAGCCGATCCCCGATCTTCACCGCCGTCCCCTCCGGGACAAGACGACCGCGCGCCGGTTAGCAGCGCGCGGCCCCATCGTCCTGATCCTTAAGCCGACAGCGTCTCAGATCTCGCGTATGCCCCGTTCATCGATGGCATAGCGCTGGTGCTGCCTGATAAACCTCATCCCGCCTGTCTGGCCGATGAACGTTTCCATATCATCGTCATAATGCATGAGCCATGCTTTCCTTCGGATATGCTCCGGCAGGCTTCGCAGCTCCTCCAGTGAGGCATGAACGATGCCAGGTCCATGCAGCTGGCAGTCGTGCAGGATGAGCCGCAGCTGGCGCTCTTCATCGAGTCTGGTCAGCAGATCCGGAGCGAACTTCATATCCGCGCTGTAGAAGATATCCCGATTGATGATCAGCGAGTAGCTGAGCTTCTCCGCGATGTGCTCGGTTCGCACGATCTCGACGGTCAGTCCGTCCGCGATCCGGTGCGGCTCCGTTTCCTTCAGCAGATGAACGTCGAAGTAATCCTCCAGCGACGAATGCTGCGCATCCTCCATCCCTGCTCTCAGGCAATGATTCCACAGCGGCTCCGCAAGTTTCTCCGGAATGAACAGCTGGAGCTTGCGTCCGAACCTGAACTGAAACTGGAAGGCGATCTCCTCCAGTCCGCCGACATGATCGCCATGCAGATGGGTGATCAGCACGCCGTCCAGATCGCCGATCGATATGCCCAGTTGATGAAGCGCCATGGGAGCGGTAATCCCGCAATCAATAAGCAACGTATACCGGTCAGTTATCCACAGGGAGTTGTTGTTGAAGTATTGTTTGGCAAAGGCGCTCCCCGTCCCGATCATGATGAGCTGCAGATCCACTATCGACCCTCCTCAAGTGATGTCGGGCAGTACATTCACAACCTGCTGGGCTATGACATATCGTATAACACAGCTGGCAAAAGAGGTGAATGCGGTGCCGATTCAAGCAGTGCTGCAAGGTGCTGGACTTCTCTCCGGGCTCGTTACGCTCCATTTGTCCGACTCTGGCCAATACGTCGACTGCAGGATCAGACTCAACTCTCTGAAAGCCCCTCCTGCACGTTGCAAGTCGGATCAGTTTTTCTTTAATGTATCACCTTTCGATGCAGAAAAAAAGCAAATTTTGTTAAGCCGCGTGATGCTTCGGACGAAGGACGGCGCTGATCTTCCGGGAAACTGGAGCCTGTGGACAGACGTGGAAACCGCCTTTGGCCGGTTCGACTATGGCCTGTTCTGCCAGGAGGCGGACGGGCGACCCCTGCGGCCTGGCGACACGATCAGCTTCCGGCTGAGCTTCGCGGATGGAGAGTCCGTCTTCCATGCCGACAGCTTCATCGACGCACCGGCATCCACGATCAACGGCTTTCAGGCGGCACTCCTGATCCGTTTTCCCGGCGGCGTGCAGAGGCTGGCAGGCGGTCAATTCGAATCCGTCGCGGAAGATTGGGCATGAATCGCCGGCTCAACCCCATGCTGTTCGTATGGCCCGAGTCGCTGCCGGGTCTGACTCATGCCACATCTTGAACACGCCGCTCCGCAGCATCTGTCCGCATGGTCCGACTCGCTCCTGAGCTGCTCTTTCCGCATCATGAACAGGCTGTTCTCGCCCGGTCCGCTTTCGTCCATGCCAAGATTGCCCGCTTGATAGAAACGAACAAATGTTCTTATAATAAGATCAGGGAGGTGGCGGGTATGGACGGCTTTGACGCTGAAGCCAGCGTGTACGCATATATCGTGAATATCTACCTGATCAAGGCCCTGGACAAGGATCGCGAGCAGCTGCGTCGGCTCAAGCTGGCCAGAGCCTGGGAGCATGCGGTCGATGGTCTGCTGGCGCGCCTCACCAGGGAGACGTCGCAGATCAGGAAGCAGATGGCAAAGCACGGTTGCCGCATCGTCCTGGAGGAGATCGCTCCCGGCAACAACGTGCATGTGATGTATGTGCACAGGCGTTATGAGCATCATTGCTACATGCTTCCGTATGTGCTCAAGGCGCGCTGCGAAGACAAGCTGATGGAGCTCATGCAACAGCCGGTCGAGCCTGTCGAAAATTTATCGTGAAGCAACGCAACTCTGAGCCTGTACTCGCGTATAACCATTCGAATAAACGCACAAGTAACGGAGGTATTACATACATGAAGTGGAAGCGAACAGTGCTGCTCGTGCTGATCATGGCGGTGGTCGGGACAACAGCCGCGATGGCCGACGATGTCTACGAGACGTTCAAGGCGAAGAAGTTGTCCGTAACCGTCAATGGCAAGACGCTGGACAAACCGGCGCTGCAGGTGACGAATGGCAGCGTGATGATACCGCTCGAACAGATGAAGGACACCGTCCAGGCCATGGTCGAGCAAAGCGGCGACAAGGTCACCATCTACAAGCCGAATGTCCATATGCTCCTGATCATCGAAGGGAAGGACCGCGTCGTCCACTTCGGCAGTGTCACCAACGGCAAGGGCAAGAAAGTCGATTTCACCATCCATACGCAGGTGGATAACCTGAGGAAACCGATCAAGAATATGAAATTCGAAATCTTCGACCCGAACGGCAAGTCCGTGCATCATACGATCTTCCCGATCAGCAGTGAGGATGCGGACAGCGGCATCTTCTGGCTGAATGTTCCGGTCTCCGTCCAGTTCGATCTGAAGGGAGATTATACGATCAAGGCTTACATGCAGTATGAGGAGCCAGGCGAATATTTCCTCGTTTCCGAGAAGGTCATCAAGTCCAAATAAACAGCAAGTCCAAATAAACAGACAGCTGTCATAGCGTGATGCTATGGCAGTTTTTGTTTTTCGTCGTCCGATTGAAGAAATCATTTGCTAATTGCTCCGAAAAAATGGTACGATACACGAGAAAGTAAATTGAATGAGAAATGAGGGTTAGCGATGAGTGACCACGAGCATCATCATCATGAGGAAGGCGACGAAATCATTGTGACGATGACGGATGATGAAGGCAACGAGCGGGACATGGTGCTTGCATTCACTTTTGATGTGGAAGAGCAAGTGTACGCCGTGTTGCTCGACTATAACAATCCGGAAGAAGAAGGCGTCATCATGCGATTGGAAGAAGAGGACGGAGATACTGTCCTGGTCAATATAGAGGATGACGAGGAATGGGATCGCGTCGTGTCCGTCTACAACGAGCTCGCGGAGCAAGAGCAATACTAGGGGACCGACGGCTCCTTCGCCAGGAGACACAGACAAGGAAACCGAGATGCGCGGATCCGTTCCGCGATCTCGGTTTTTTGGTGTACAGGCGCCATTTCGGGCAACGCCCGGGGCCTGGTTTGGGTACGAGCATGACAGCCCCGATGGGTATTGGCCGTTTATTTGCGCGGATTGAAGTACATGACTCGACCGTTGAACAGACGAACCTCCGCTTTCAGCAGACGTCCGATGTATTTGCACAGCTCATTCGCCTTGGACTTGTCTCCGATCTCGGAACCGCCCGGCAGCACGACCTGGATATAGGGGACGCTCCGATCTTCCTCCTGTCTGGTCCCCACACCGATCAGGATATATTTGTAATTCGGCTGGTTGCCTCTCAGGTACAGCCACTCGTGCCCGCCTTCGGACTTTCGCTCTATCGTATAGGGGAATGCCATCTCCGCATAGTTCCAGTTCAGCTGTTGCCCGGTCAGCGAGGTCTGCTTGCGATAGCGCTCCAGCACCTCCACCACATCATCCAGGGTAATGCTCTCGACAGCAGAACCTTGCACCAGTTGAATATATGCGCTTTGACTCATCTCCACAACCTGCCCCTCGTCCGATATTCTGGATATCCATCTATCATCATAACATCGTTGAAAGCGGTTTACAATGCATGATTTGTCCGTTTATGGGAGGGAAGCTTCCGTTAACGTCAGGAGATCGGCGTGGACTCCACGATCACCTTGACCTGCTGGATCGTCTTGTCCTCGGGGCCCTGAACCGGCAGGCCGACTTCCAGATGCTCCTGGATGTATTCGATGTTGTCCTGGGTGATGACTTCACCAGGGAGCAGGATCGGGATGCCCGGCGGATAGATCATGATGAATTCGGCGATGATGCGTCCTGCCGCTTCTTTCAGCGGGATGACCTCCGTATCCGCATAGAAAGCGTCGCGCGGCGAGATGGACAGATGCGGGATCTCCGGCACCTTGACCTGCACCTGATTGGCCGATTTGCCTGCATGTTCGGCGGCAAGCTGGCGAAGCGCCTCGACCAGGAGGCCCACGGTATGCTCATCATCGCCAGGCGTGATCAGGCAGAGGATGTTGTACATATCGCTCAGCTCGACCTCGATGTTGTGCGCCTCTCTGAGCCATCGCTCCACATCATAGCCGGTGATGCCGAGTTCAGCCACGTGGATCGTCAGCTTCGTCGGATCGTAGTCGAACTTGGCCTCGGAGCCGAGGATCTCCTCGCCGAAGCAATACAGTCCCGGCAGCTTGTTGATCTCGGAGCGGGCATACTGGGCCAGCCGCATCGCGCGTTCGGCCATCTCCCTGCCGTGCAGGGCCAACTGCTTGCGCGCGGTATCCAGCGAAGCGAGCAGGATATAGGAGGTAGAGGTGGTCGTCAGCATGCTGATGATCGACTGGACGCGCTTCGGGTTGACCAGACCCTCCCGCACGTTCAACACGGAGCTCTGGGTGAGCGATCCTCCGAGCTTGTGCACGCTGGTTGCCGCCATGTCGGCGCCGGCCTGCATCGCGGAGAGCGGCAGGTCCTCGTGGAAATGGACATGCACCCCGTGCGCTTCATCGACCAGCACCGGGATATTGCGCGCGTGGGCGAGCTGCACGATCTCCTTCAGGTTGGCGCACAGGCCATAATAGGTCGGGTTGATGACCAGCAGCGCCTTGGCGTCCGGATGGAGATCCAGCGCCTTGCGCACGGCGCGGGTGGTGATGCCATGCGCGATGCCGAGCCGATGATCCATCTCCGGCGAGATGAAGATGGGCTTGGCGCCGGCGAAGATGATCGCGGACATGACGGATTTGTGCACGTTGCGGGGGACGATGATCTTGTCTCCCGGTGAGCAGACGGACAGGATCATCGTCATGATGGCGCCGCTCGTCCCCTGCACGGAGAAGAAGGTATAGTCCGCGCCGAACGCCTCGGCGGCGAGCTTCTGGGCTTCCAGGATCGCTCCGGAAGGCTGGTGAAGATCATCCAGCGGCGCAATGTTGATCAGGTCGATCGACAGCGCGTTGGGCCCGATGAACTCCCTGAACTCCGGATTCATGCCGGCTCCTTTCTTGTGTCCGGGTATATGAAATTGCACAGGATTGCGTTCCGCATGCCTGCGCAAGGTGGTGAACAACGGTGTGCGAGTCTGATCCATCATGGCATAACGTCCCTTCACGATAAAGTTCTTCGCTTTGTTGAGTTGACTGTCTGGCTTCGCGTCTTGTTGGGGCTCGTGAAAATAAACAAGCATGAGTATACCAATAGTGCGATTTTGATTCAATAGGTTTTGAGCATATGGGTAAAAATATTACAGCCCGGGAAACATACGGTATTATCCTGAGAACGGGGCTGAATCCAGATGCTGAAACAGATTGCTGCCAAACAGATCTTTACGCCATTTGTGCTGCGCTTGCTGATCATCCTGTTTCTGGTCGAATTCGTGAAGGGTGCGTTGCTCGTGACGGTGGTGCCCGTCTATATGAACGTGGTGCTTGGCCTGTCCGCCTATGTGGTTGGATGGGCCCTGGCATTGCAGTATGCCGGGGACAATCTGTTCCGCACGCCGATGGGGTGGCTCATCGACAGGATCGGATATCGGACCGGCATCGTCACCGGCACCTTCCTGGCGATGCTCTCCGTCCTGATGATGGCGTTCGCCAGGAACAGCTGGTGGATGATCGCCGGAACGACGCTGCTTGGCGTCGGCACCTCGCCCCTGTGGCCAAGCGTCATCACGGGCGCGACGGAGGAAGCGGGCGAGTCCGCCCGCGGCAGCGTCATGAGCGTGATCTATGTGGCCTGGCTGTCGGGGACAGGCGTTGGTCCTGTCGTCATCAATTTCTTCATACACGATCGCGCCTATGGGCTGGCGTTTACGTTCCTGCTCGCGCTGCTGGCATTCGTCTTCTTCGTCTCGCTGTTCCTGCCGCACAGGTCGGGCGCGGCGAAGGAGGGCTCGGCGAGGCGCAACCAGGCGGTCAAGCTTCAGGATGAGAAGCCGCTCAGCAGCGCGGGCAACACGCTGACGGCCGAATCGTCGGGTGCACGGCGGAACATTCAGGCGGCTGACGCAACAGGCGAACAGAGGGGCGGCCTTGCGGCCCCATCATCCGGCAGGCAGAAACGCAGCCTCGCGGCCCCGGCGCGACGCAAGCAAACTTGGTGGGCGAGACTGACTTCATACATCCATAGGGTGAGCAGCACCATTCATGTCAACCCGCTGTTCTATCCGGCGCTGTTCCTCCAGAACGCCTCGATCGGCCTGCTCGCTCCGGTGCTGACGCTGTTCGCCAAGGAAGTGCTGCAACTGTCGAATGCGATGTACAGCCTGTTTCTTGTCTATGGCGGCAGCATCACGATCTTGTTGCTCTATCCGGTCGGCAAGATGGTGGATCGCTTCGGCACGCGATGGCTTCTGCATATCGGCTTTCCGCTGTCTGCCGCAGCGGTGGCGGCTCTGGCTCTGCTCAGGAATCCGCAGCTGACCTGGGGAATCGTTGGCGCGATCGGAGTGGGCTATGCGATGATCATCCCGGCATGGAACGCGTTCATCGCGACGATCGTGCCGGAGGATCGTAAGGCGCTCATCTGGGGATTCTTCCTGTCCATCGAAGGGGGCGGGATGGTAGCCGGCTCTGTCATCTCCGGTCTGCTCTGGGACACCTTTGGGCCGCATGCGCCGTTTCTCGCCAGCAGTTCCTTATTGTTGACACTTTTTGTTCTCCATTTGTTCATTTCCATGCCGCAGAAAATTGTGGTACGATGAATCTTGTCCTGTTCGTATATGGAACCTGGGCCATCGCAGCACGGGGCGCCGACTCCGGGAAGAAGCATCTGCTGTCAGTCAGCGGAACGGGCTCCGGATAGATGCGCCTGCAGCCATCAGCGGAACGCTGATCACCGACTCCGGGAAGATGCTACGGTTGCCGGTCAGCGGAACGCCGATGCCGAGTCCGTGAAGGTGTACCTGCAGCCAGCAAGCGGAACACCGATCTCCGGATCCCCCCGAAGGCTCGATGGACCAGTACGTGCGATAACCCGATACCGTCGATGGGAACACCTTCCTTATTGCTCGGGTACATCGGTAACGGGACCTGACGAACAAGGCATTTCTTTCAGTTATAGCGTGCGTATGTGCCTCAAGGAGGAATCATGTTTATATGAAGCGTCTGGGTATCATTTTCTTGATGTTGCTGAATGTGTTCATCGGATTTGGCATCATTATCCCTGTATTGCCTGAGCTTGTTTCGCCTTACCACCTGTCTCTGATGCTGTCAGGCTATTCGCTGATTTCCTTTGTCATGTCGCCGATGTGGGGAGCATGGTCGGACAAGATTGGAAGAAGGCCGATCATTTTGATCGGGATAGCGGGTTATGCGATCAGCTTTTTCCTGTTCGGGATCGCAGAGCATCTCTGGCTGATGTATGTGTCAAGGCTGCTGGGAGGATTTTTCTCCGGTGCGGTGATTTCATGCGCCGTCGCGTACGTGGCCGATGTAACGGATGAGGACAACCGGACCAAAGGGATGGGGCTGGTCGGCATGGCGATCGGGCTGGGCTTCGTGATTGGTCCCGGCGTCGGTGCGGGCCTTAGCCTGATCGGATATTCGATTCCGTTCTTTGCGTCTTCGGCGCTCGCGTTGATCACCTTGTTCCTCGCAGCGCTTTATCTGCCGGATTCCCTGTCGGTGGAAGATCGCCTGGCCAGACAGAAGAAGCGGGAGACGGAAGGGCGCAAGTCACGCTGGACCGCATTCAGAGGTGCGATGGTCTACCTGTACATCTTGTCCTTCATCGTGTCGTTCACCATGTCTGGCCTGGAGTTCGCCTTGTATTATTATCAGGCGGAACGGATCGGCATCACGCCGTTTGAGATGGGGATGATGTTTATGACCAGCGGCATCGTCGGCGCCCTGGTACAGGGCGGAGTCGTTCGCCGCTACATCAGGAAGGGCGATGAGCCGAGATTTGTCACGATCGGACTGCTCCTGTCAGCTGCGGGCTTCTTCCTGATCATCTTCTCCACCAGCCTGCTTACGGCGACGCTGTTCCTGACGGTATTCTCCGCAGGCAATGCATTGGTGCGTCCCTGCGTCACTTCCCTGATCACGCAGAAGACGCCGGTGGGGCAGGGCATGGCGAGCGGCCTCAGCTCCTCCATGGACAGCCTCGGACGCATCACGGGTCCGCTCGTTGCCATGGGCGCCTTCTACATGCTGATCGAGTTGCCGTTTGTTCTCGGCGGCGCCGTCTGTCTGCTCGGGCTGCTGTTGCTCGGCCAGTTTCTCCGCATCGACAGGAAGCAGGCCTCGAGCGTCCATGGATGACGGAACCGAGGCGCCAACGGAACGAGAATCCGTTATGTTGCGGAAAATGGCCGAGTTAGCGCTGCCATAAACCGATATTTTTGCCAAATAACGCATCTGTGTGTTCCGTTAGCCTTGCGGGCGGCTTCCGATATGCGCGGGAACCGCTCCTGGCCTCCGATTGGCGGGTGTTATGGCAAATCGCCAGGCACGAGATCCCCGCGCCCGATGGTGCGCAACCGCCTCGCGCCGGCGTCAAAACGCCGCGCGATACAGTGGAAGCAGATTGCGGAACGTCTGCTCGGCCAGATTCACGAAGCGCCCGCCATCGCGTAGCACCGGATCATGTCGGTCGATGCGCAGTCCGCACAGCGCCTCCGTCTTTTTCACATGCAGCAGCCTGTGAATCATCTGCTCATAGTCTTCTTCGGTCATGCTCGAGAGCGGAGTGCCTTCAGGACGCATATGATCCAGCGACCAGCAGTAATTGCCGGGCAGTCCGCTGATTAACGGCTGTCGGTTGCGGCGCAGCGCCTCCGCGAACTTGATCTTGTGCTCCTGGCTTTCGTAGATGACCGCGAACTGGACAAAGACATGTGTCGACCACAGTCCAATCTGGAAATGCGGCAGCGACTTGTAGCCTCGCCTGCTGCTTGCGAAGGCCACCCAGGTATCATCAGGCGGATGGACGGTGCGGCGCGCGTGCTTCGCCACATGAGCGAAGATTTCCTCGCCGCACATGACAGACAGCGTAGGCGCCAGCAGATTGCCCAATAACTCAAGCTTCGGACGTACCTGGGCGATCAGCGCCGCCATGCGCGGAGCCAGTCCGGGAATCTGGAAAACGTCAAAATCTGCTTGTGTAAATCCTTCAAATGTGGTGCTCATCCCAATCCTCCGAAAGTAAGTGATCTCCCTCTAACCATATCAAGGTTACAGGCGGCATGCAAATCGAAGCCGGTTCCCCGCATCCATGTTCCGCAAGCGACGGGCCAATCGGTCATTAGCAGCATTCGGTTGACACCAGCCGAACAGACACCTCCATCAACCACAACTGCAACGCCCTCCACACTCGCCAGACTTGTCCATGTCTCATCGTCCTATCTTGCTCAGCACTGCTTACCCAAGCCATGACCTTCGCGCTCATCACCATCCAGAGACACGGAAAAATGCGCGTCCGCATCGAAAAATAAACATTAATCCAAGTTGCGCATTCATATTAATCAGTATAAGATATGGTTAAGAGGACAATTATCTGAAAATTTCAGCAATATCCTCGAATCGGACATCAGACATTGTGAAACCCATACATGCTGCCCTTGTCTCCTAACGTTTGAATCTATCTTCTTTTGGCAAAACTGTGTGTAAGCCTATCATTCTCTCGCAGAACAACCTCCATCCGGGATATGACCAGGATAGGGCGCGAGATGCTCACATCAGGCCATGTGTTGCTCAATCCCTTGCAGCTAAGTTCCACACCACCTCACCGTTGTGCTGACGTTGCCAGGATCCCGAGAATATGCGAACGCTGACATGCTTCATGTTCAATGCCCTATATTATAGTTTTCCAAGGGAGGGATTGCCGTGACCAGAAGTTATGAAGTGGAATATTGCAACCTGGAGTTGCGCTTTGATCGCCGGCAAATCCAGAGATTCATCAAAGATCTGATACATGAAGGTTATTCACTGTACTGGAGCGAGAACGATGCGTATTTCATGATCTCCATCAGGTCCGGGCGCAAGCTGATCAAGCTGAAATTCGAGCGCCAGCAGGATCGGTTCAGGATGGTGGGAACGTATTCGTTCCGCGACGAGAAGCTGGTGGAGATGATGGAGAAGATGATCGGCGATACGAGGGGCCATGCCGTCGTCAAGCGGTTCCGGGATCGCCAGATCCTGATCGAGAACATCATGTTCGGAGAGATTATACGCACGGTCGAGATAACGGGCGTCGAGCATAAAGTGATTTTCCAGAAGGAACCGATCATTACGTTTGAAACCATGCTGGAAGCCTTCAGATCTCCTCGCGCAGAGGAACGGGCGAGAGTTGTCCGCATGGAGCTGGATTACGAGTTGTCCGTGCTGCACGAACAACTGGCCAGCGGCGATGCGGAAGCGATCGCACGGACGAAGGCCAGACTAGAGGAATTGCGTCGGGAAGCGTTGCAACTTGAACTGTGACAGGTTGCACGCGCAGGATGCTCGACGCTGCCATATTCGCTGACTGGGAACCGATGAGTTCCGCAGTTGGCGTTTTTTGTGTCAGGACATCGGATGGTCCGCGCCGCTGTCCGGAATGATCGAAGATCGGCCAAGGTTTTCTGTCCCAGGCACACAAAAGCATTTCACAAATGATCAGAAAATATGTAAAATATATCTTATGTGTAAGATAAAAAAACGAAAAGTGGGGCGAGACTATTGGCTAAACAACAAATCGGTGTTATCGGTCTGGCGGTTATGGGGCGCAATCTGGCGCTCAATATCGAGAGCAGGGGCTTCAGTGTGTCCGTCTATAACCGTTCGCCAGAGAAAACCAAGGAGCTGATCGCGGAATTCCCGGACAAGAAGCTGGTCGGTACATATACAATCGAGGAATTCGTCGCATCCCTGGAACGTCCGCGCAAGATCCTGATCATGGTCAAGGCGGGCTCTGCGACTGATGCAACGATCGAGCAACTGCTCCCGCACCTGGAAGAAGGGGACATCGTGATCGATGGAGGCAATGCGTACTTCCCGGATACGCAACGCCGCAACCGCGAGCTGAGCGCACGCGGCATCAACTTCATCGGCGCGGGCGTCTCCGGCGGTGAAGAGGGTGCTCTGAAGGGGCCAGCCATCATGCCTGGCGGCCAATATGAGGCGTACAAGCTGGTGGAACCGATCCTGACGAGCATCTCCGCCAAGGTCAATGGAGATCCTTGCTGCACATACATCGGCCCGGACGGAGCCGGCCATTATGTGAAGATGGTGCACAACGGCATCGAATACGGCGATATGCAGCTCATCTGTGAAGCCTACCATATGCTCAAGGAAGTGCTGGGTCTGAATGCGGACGAGCTTCATGAGATCTTCGCGGAGTGGAACAAGGGTGAGCTGGACAGCTATCTGATCGAGATCACGGCTGACATCTTCACCAAGAAGGATCCGGAAACAGGCAAGCCAATGGTTGACGTCATCCTGGATTCGGCCGGTCAGAAGGGAACAGGCAAGTGGACGAGCCAAAGCTCGCTCGATCTGGGCGTGCCGCTGTCGATCATCACGGAGTCGGTGTTCTCCCGCTTCCTGTCGGCCATGAAGCAGGAACGCGTCGCGGCCAGCAAGATCCTCAGCGGTCCGAAGACGAAGCCGGTGATCGAGGACAAGCAGGCATTCATCGAACAGGTTCGCAAGGCGCTCTTCGCGAGCAAGATCTGCTCCTATGCGCAAGGTTTCGCCCAGATGCGCGCCGCTTCCGAAGAGTATAACTGGAACCTGCAATATGGCAACATCGCGATGATCTTCCGCGGCGGTTGCATCATCCGCGCCCAATTCCTGCAACGCATCAAGGATGCTTATGATCGTGACCCGAACCTGAAGAACCTGCTCCTGGACCCGTACTTCAAGGACGTTGTGGAGAATTACCAGGACGCATGGAGGCAGGTCGTGGCGACAGCGGTAGCAAGCGGCATCCCGGTTCCGGCATTCTCCAGCGCGCTCGCTTATTATGATTCCTATCGGACGGAGCGTCTGCCTGCCAACCTGCTGCAAGCGCAACGCGACTACTTCGGCGCGCATACGTTTGAGCGCGTGGACAAGGAAGGAACGTTCCACTTCCAGTGGTTCTGATGCTATCCTTTCGCATCCAGGCCATGAAGGGCTTCCTTCAGGTAAGACTTTAGCCGTTCCAGTTCCTGATCATAGAAAGAATTGCGGTGCAAGAGCATCATCGCAACTTCCGCAAAATATTGAAAGTTTTCAACCAGGCGTGGCTGTGGAAGGGTCATCAATACCGGATCCTTGTCAGCCACCTTTTTTTTGATGTAGTCGAGCACCCAGATCACGTCATCTCTCTTCAGCGTGTGAGAGGGACTCAGGATCTGGTTCAGTCGATCCCGGTTCGGGTTGGGGGTGAGAGGTTGCTGCATCGCAGATGTTCAACTCCTTAACAAGAGCTGGGTAGGGGCAAGGCTGTCAGACTGAGCGTGGAAGGGCCTCTGCCAGCTGAAGATCTACTAACAACCTTACTCTATATTGTACCATTTTATACCTGTGATGGGTGCAGCTTATTCACACTTTTTCGGGGCTGTGTTATGATATGGAATGTTATGGCCCAAGCCAAGAGGAGATCGATATGGCATGAACAAGAACATTATCCTGATCGGCTTCATGGGGACCGGCAAGACCACCGTTGGCCTCCGGCTTGCCGAAACGCTTGGCTGGACGTTCACCGATACGGACCAGCAGATCGAGAAACTGGCAGGCAAGCCGATTCCGGAGATATTCGCTGAAGAGGGAGAGGAACACTTCCGCCTGCTGGAGACGAAGGTGCTGGAGAGCCTTGGTTCGAGAGAGCGGTTGGTCGTCTCAACCGGAGGAGGCGCCGTGTTGCGAGCGGCCAATCGCGAAGCGATGCTGCGAAGCGGACTCGTGGTTGCGCTGAAGGCGGATGCGGAGACGATCATCAGCAGGGTGAGGGGAGATACGAATCGTCCGCTGCTGGCCGGCGATCCGGAAGGCAAAGTCAGGCAGCTCCTGCAGGAAAGAGCAGGCGCTTATGACTTCGCCCACGTGACGATCGATACGAGCCATCTGGCCGTGGAGGACATCGTGCGAGCTATTCTAGCTCATGCCACTTGAGCATGCCTCCGACCATGTTCTTCAGACCGGTGAATCCCATCTGTTCCAGGTATTCACAGGCCCTTTCACTTCTTCTGCCGCTGCGGCAGACCATGATGATCTCGCCGGTCTGTTCAATCTCCGACAGTCGAATCGGCAGATCTCCGAGCCGGATATGCCGGGCTCCCGGGATCATGCCGGCGGCCACTTCCTCGTCCTCGCGGACGTCGATGATGTTCAGCTTCTCGCCGTTCATCAGACGGCTCTTGACCTCTGCGGGTGTTATCGTATCCAAGCGATGGAACCTCCTCCAAGTGAAGTGTCGTTCTATTAATAGGATAGTGGAATGAAAATTGATGTCAATACCGACCGATAAGGAGCGAATCAGATGAAAGCGATAGTCACACCTACTCCGTTGCTGCAGGGGGAGATGAACGCTCTCTCCTCCAAGAATTATACCACCCGATACATGCTGGCGGCGGCATTGTCCGAAGGGACAAGCCGCGTGTACTATCCGGCGCGCAGCGAAGACAGTGAAGCGATGCGCCGATGCATCCGCGATCTGGGGGCGATCCTGGAGGAAGATGACGAGAAGATGACGATCACCGGCTTCGACAGACATCCGAAGGACGTGCGTCAGCTCGATGTGGGCAATGCCGGTGCCGTGCTGCGGTTCCTCATGTCCGTGGCAGCCTTCTGCCCGGAGGTGACGTTCATCAACCGCTATCCGGATTCGCTCGGCAAACGTCCGCACGGCGACCTGATCGAGGCGCTGGAATCGATGAATGTGCGCATCGAGCATAACAACGGCAAGCTGCCGATCACCGTCTACGGTGGCCACCCGCGCGGCGGACACATCCGCGTGTCCGGCAAGATCAGCTCCCAATACCTCAGCTCGCTCCTGTTTATGACGCCGCTCCTGCAGGAGGACAGCGAGATCGAGGTGCTGCACGACCTGAAGTCCAAGGTCGTGGTCGGACAAACGCTGGAGGTGCTGGAGCAAGCCGGCATACGCATCGAGGCTGCGCCCGATCTGATGCGCTTCCGCGTGCCCGGCGGGCAGCGGTACGAGGCGAAGGATTATGTCGTGCAGGGCGATTACCCGGGATCTGCGGCGATCATGGCGGCAGCGGCGGTCACGCGGTCCGATGTCAGGATCCACCGCCTGCCGGAGAACAGCAAGCAGGGCGAGCGCGCGGCGGTGGACGTGCTGAAGGCGATGGGCGTGCCGCTCATGCACGAGAACGGCGTGGTGCATATTAAAGGCAATGGCAAGCTGCGCGCCGTTGAATTCGATGGCGATGCATTCACCGACGCGGTGCTCGCCATGGTCGCTGCGGCGGTATTTGCCGAAGGCACCTCGCGCTTCTACAACGTGGAGAACCTGCGATACAAGGAATGCGACCGGATCACCGACTTTCTGAATGAGCTGCGCAAAGCGGGCGCCCATGTGGAGGAGAGACAGAGCGAGATCATCGTGCACGGCCGTCCGGAAGGCGTGGAGGGCGGAGTGGAGATCGATGCGCACGTCGATCACCGCGTGATCATGGCGCTCACCGTCGTTGGTCTGCGCTCCAGGCAAGGGCTGACCATCCGCGACGCGCAGCATGTGGCCAAGTCGTACCCGAATTACTTTGCCCATCTGCAGGCGCTTGGCGCTCAGATCGAGCTGGTGGAGGATTAACAGGAAGGCAGGAATGAATGGAGGCGACGAATCCATGGCATTTGAGAACCCGAGCAGGGACGAGATCAGGCAGATCCTGGCGGATTGCCGGAACATAGCCGTCGTTGGCCTGTCGGAGGACCCCGGGAAGACGAGCCATATGGTGGCCAAGGCCATGCAGGAACGAGGCTACCGGATCATCCCGGTGAATCCGACGGCGGCGGGCAGGAGGATACTGGGTGAAACCTGCTACGCTTCGCTCGGCGACATCCCGGAGCAGGTCGATCTGGTGAATGTGTTTCGCCGCAGCGAATATACGCCCGAGGTCGCCGAACAGGCGGTTCAGGCAGGCGCGCGCACGCTCTGGCTGCAGCTGGGCATCTACAACGAAGAGGCGGCCGAGATCGCGCGCCGGGGCGGGCTGAACGTCATCATGGATCGCTGCATCAAGGTCGAGGAAGCGGTCTTGCGCCCTCGCGGCTGATGGCAGCCGTCACAGACAGCAAGTGCTCCTGTAGCCAGAAGCTTACCAACATAATCGCGAAGCCCTCCGGCACACAATACTAAAGGCTTTATGACGGATGATTCTGCGAAGCACGAGCATCAATAAATCGTCCGCCATGGAGACCAGATGATGAAGGAGGGCTTCAGCTTTGTACAATCAGCAACAGCAATCGTACCAGACAGCCAACTATCGCGGCAATCAGGCAGGCCATGACCAATACCTGCGCTCTGATTCGCAGCAACCGACCAGCTTCGGTGTCGGCGGAACGGCGTTTGCTTCCGGCTCGTTCGGTGCGCCTGTAGCCTCCCAGTACAAGGGATTGCAGAAAACGTACCAACCGACTGGCTATGTGCAGTCCGTGTATGGCCAGAATCAACAGCAGCAGTCTTACGGTCAGCAACAATTCCAGTCGCCTTCGTCCTTCTACACGGCGAACTATCGCGGCAACCAGCCGGGGCATGACCAGTACCTGCGCGCTGACTCCACTCAGCCAAGCAGCTTCGCGAGCGCGACCAACACATTCAGCAATCAATATCAGCCAACGTTCAACAACAGCCAATTCGGCACCGTGGGCAGCCAGAACCAGAGTCAGTTCTATCAGCCACAGTTCCAGAACACGCAGCAGCAGCAATTCCACAACAGCAATTATCAAGGCAACCAGCCGGGACATGACCAGTACCTGCGTGCTGACTCCACACAACCGAGCCAAATCGGCAGAAACGTCTTCTGATCATAAGCGTCGGGCGAACCCGGAGGGGTTCGCCTTCATCATCTGAGCCGTCAGTCTGGAAGCAGCCGGGGGCCAACGGGCGCATCAATCGTGTCACAAGCGAACGGAAACGGTCGGAGATGGCCGGAACTGCCGATAAAATCTTTACAAATCCCACGCTTCGCTATACCATTCTTATATAGATATTGGTCAATTGTACATAGAGAGAAAAATAGATGCAGATGTATGGAGACATGCATAGCTCATGACGGATTCAAACTGAGGGGGATCTATGCGAGTTCATGCTATCGGCGCTGCTCCGGGCATCGCATTCGGTTCAGCGTACAGTTTACCGCAGTGGGAATATGAATTGCCCGATCGGATCATCGATGTGGCCCAGCTGGGCCATGAGATTCAACGGCTGTATGAAGGCGTGAGCATCTCCAAGGCGGAGCTGGAAGAACTGAAACAGGGGATATCCGCCTATCTCGGTGAGGATGAGCTCAGGATCTTCGACGCGCATATCGCCATCCTGGAAGATCCGCAGTTTCTGAAAGAGATTCAGAACGTCATACGCCAGCAATACAAGGTCGCCGAAGTGGCCGTCAAGGAAGTGATGGACCGTTTCAGCCATCTGTTCGAGCAGCTGGAGGATCAGGTCATGCAGGACCGCTCCCTGGATATCCGTGATGTCGGCAACAGGCTGCTGAAGCATCTGATCGGCGCCATGCATGTCATCGAGCCGCCCACGGATACGCCGTATATCGTGGTGGCCAGGGAACTGACCCCTTCCCAGCTGGCCCATCTCGATCCGAAGCACCTTGTCGGCATCGTGATCATGACGAACAGCGCCAACTCCCATACGGCCATCATGGCCCGCGCGCTCGGCATCCCGTGCGTGGTCGGACTGGAGGGCAGGCTGACAACCCCGATCCAGACGGGAGACAGGCTGATCATCGACGGAGAGCGCGGCATCATCGATCTGGATCCGGACGATGAGACCATCGCCAGATACATGCAGATCCTGGAGGAGAATCGGCGGGAGCAGCTTCATCTGCGTGCCATCGAATCTCTTCCGGCGAGCACGGTGGACGGTCTTGAACTGCATCTGGACGCGAACGTTGGCTTCGCTTCCGAAGTTGGCGACGATCTGTTGCGATATGCGGAAGGCATCGGTCTGTACCGCACGGAGTTCGAATATCTGGATCGCTCGTCCTGGCCAACGGAGGAGCAACTGTATCAAACCTATCGCACGGTGATCTCCCGCCTGCAGGGCAAGCCGTGCGTCATGCGAACGCTGGATATCGGCGCGGATAAGCAGTTGCCTTATCTCAACCTGTCCGCCGAGGACAATCCGTCTCTCGGCATGCGGGCGATCCGGTTCTCCTTGCGGTATCGCGATATTTTCAAGTCGCAGCTGCGCGCCATTCTCAGGGCCAGCGCGCACGGTCCGGTCAAGATCATGTATCCGTTCATCGCCTCATTGGAAGAGGTGCGCGAAGCCAATCGCCTGCTTGAGGAAGTCAGACAGGAGCTGTCAGCCGAGATGCCCGGGAAGCTCGCGCTTGCCAGTCATGTGGAAACGGGGATCATGATCGAGCTACCGTCGGCCGTCTCAATCATCGATCTGCTGATGGATGAGGTTGATTTCGTCAGCATCGGATCCAATGATCTGGTGCAATACATGCTCGCCGTCGACCGCATGAATGCGATGGTATCCCGGCTGTATGATCCGTATCACCCGGCGATCATCCGCACCTTCCGCGCCATCGCGGAAGCTGCCAGACAGGCGATGAAGCCGGTCAGCGTATGCGGCGAATTGGCGGCTGATCCGGATTATCTGCCGATATGGATCGGTCTGGGCATCACGCGACTCAGCATGTCCACCCATTCGATATTGCCGCTGAAGCGGAGGATCCGGGGTCTGGCGGCGGGCAACTGCCGGTCCCTGGTGAAGGAGCTGCTCGCTTGCAAGACAAGTGAGGAGGTCAGAAAACGTGTGCACGATTTCAATGTCCTCATTGAAACGAGCAGATAAGGAGCATACCCATTGAAGAGCTGGATAAGAACACTACCCGCCATCATCTGGATGATCGTCATCTTCATCTCCTCTCATCAACCGGGAGAGGCGCTGGAGGAAGGGGTATTGCAATGGCTGAAGGCGCTGTTTCCGTTTATTCGCGATCTGAACTTTGGACATTTTATCGCCTATTTCGTCCTGTCATTCACGGTGTACTTCGCACTGGGCCCGAAATGGATGAACTGGCGGGGCAAACTGCTCAGCGTCCTGATCTGTGTGTTGTACGGAGTAACCGATGAGTTCCATCAGATGTTTGTGCCCGGACGGGCGCCGGATGTGACGGATATCCGCAACGACGCGATCGGTGCGGCCATCGCGATGCTGATCGCCAGCATCAAGCCTGTTCATCGATTGATCCTGCGATTGGCCGAAGGCAAAAAGTTCTAGGCCATCCCCAGCAGGATATTCTCTCTTCCGAAGCGAATTAGTATTCAGTATGTATATGGTTCGGTGGAGGAGAGGATCATTTTGCACCATCATACTTGCACATGTGGCGAACCGATGACCCTGCAGCTGCGAACGGTCATTTATTCCGGTTCTATCGAGATAGTCAATGTCCCGATACTGACGTGTCAGACCTGTTACAGAAGCGTCGTGCACGATGCTGTCAAGGGCGACCTGACCTCTCTGATCGAACAGATATCCAGGGAAGAAGGCATGTCGTCCGAGATACGCTTCGATGAGCGCAACGAACTTGCTTTCTTGCTGATGAAAGCTTCGGATAAGGAACTGTTTCATGAACCGCTCCCAGACATCGTGGAAGAACGCATCAACGAATTGCTCGATATCATGCTGCTCGCCCAGTCGCTGCAGAACCAGGAATGGATCGAGGAGACGAGGAACAGACTGAAACAGATCACCGATCATTACATGATCAGACGATGATGGCGGTTTTCTGAAAATACCGTCCCAGCCATTGCATCGAGCGGCATTTTGTCGTATGATATCGGTAATCGATTTGTACGTTTTTTCACGTAATATTCTATAAGTAACGGAGAGAATCTCATGACAGTAACGATTTATGATGTGGCAAGAGAAGCTGGAGTCTCGATGGCTACCGTATCGCGGGTAGTCAACAACAATCCCAACGTCAAACCGCAAACGCGGAAGAAAGTGTACGAAGCGATCGAACGGCTCGGCTATCGTCCGAATGCCGTCGCCCGTGGCCTGGCCAGCAAGAAGACAACAACCGTAGGCGTTGTCATCCCCGACATTTCCAATGCGATCGTCGCCGAAGTAGCCCGAGGCATCGAAGATATCGCCAACATGTATCACTACAATATCATCCTCTGCAACGCCGACATGAGGAAAGAGAAGGAGATTCGCGTCATCAACACCCTGCTTGAGAAGCAGGTGGATGGCTTGCTGTTCATGGGCGGCCTGGTAACGGAAGATCACATCCAGGCGTTCCGCACCTCCAGAGTTCCGATCGTGCTCTGCGCGACCAGAGACGAGAAGCATGAAGTGCCTTCGGTGGATATTGATCACAAGCTGGCAGCCTATGATGCGGTACAGGCCCTGATCCAGCGGGGTCATCGCAAGATCGCCCTGCTCAGCGGTCCGATCGAGGATATGTCCTTCAACTATTGGCGTTATCAGGGCTATCGTCAGGCGCTTGAGGATGCGGGCATCGAGTTCCGTGAGGAATACGTGCGAAGCGGCACCAGCCGCTACGAAACCGGCCTGGAGCTGACCAAGCACTTCCTGCAACTGGAGGATCGGCCAACGGCGATCCTCGGCACCAACGATGAACTGGCGATCGGGGCGATTCATACGGTCGTCGATCATGGCTTTACCGTGCCCGGTGACTTCTCGATCATCGGCATCGACAACGTGCGCATCGCTTCCATGGTGCGTCCGCGGCTGACGACGGTCGCTTCCCCGATGTATGATATCGGGGCGGTATCGATGCGGTTGCTCACGAAGCTGATGAAGAACGAGCATGTGGAAGAGCCGCGCGTGGTATTGCCGCATGAGTTGATCATGCGCGATTCCGTCGCGCAGCTGTAAGATAGTTCCATCATCATCGCGTGCCTTGCGGCACGCGTATCATAACACGATCCATTCAAGGCAGATACAGGCGCGCAAGCTCCTTGGTCTGCCTGTTTTTGTGTGTAATTTCCTCCCTGCGCGGCATCTTCCCGAGCTGTTGCAGATCATCCAGCCAGGTGGTCGGCAGCTGTCTGCCGTAGATCGGCTGCCATCTGCTTAGCCACTCTTCCGGCAGGTTGCCCGTTGATTCATAGGACAGGGTGCTCACCAACGGATGCTCGCGGACGGTGAGCCACAACAACGTCCAGGCGCGCGGCACCACTCGCCAGATGTCGTATCCGCCGCCGCCAAGCGCCACCCATCTGCCGTCGCAATAGGTGTCGGCCAGCTGCTTGATCAGCATGGGCATCCGGCGGTAGATCTCCATGCTGCAATACACATGCGCAAGTGGATCATAAGCATGGGCATCGCAGCCGTGCTGGCTGATGATGATGTCCGGCTTGAAATGGTCGGTCACCCGTTCCATCAGCTCCGAGAAGCATTCCAGCCAGGACTCATCCTCCGTATAAGGCTCCACGGGCATGTTCAGGCAAGCGCCGAAGCCAGCGCCTTCACCCCGCTCGTGCACGGCTCCGGTGCCTGGAAACAGATATTTGCCCGTCTCGTGTATCGAGAAGGTGAAGACATCCGGGTCGGAATAGAAGGACCACTGAACGCCGTCGCCGTGATGGACATCCGTGTCCACATACAGCACGCGGCAATCGTACCGCTCGCGGATCTGGGCGATGGCGCAAGATGCGTCATTGTAGATGCAGAAGCCACCGGCCTGATTGCTCAGCGCATGGTGCAGTCCGCCCGCCAGGTGAACGGCCCGGGTCGCCCGACCGGACATGACCTGCTCGCAGGCCTCGATCGTGCCTCCGACAGCGATCGCGGCGTATCTGTGCATGTTTTCGAAGTAGGGGGTGTCGCCCTCACCGAGGCCGTATCGGTCTGCCTTGGCCAGACTTTCGGCGGAGGGATGGGCGGCGCTCAGCTCGCTTACTGCCTGGATATACTCCAGCGTATGTACGCGCGCGATCTGCTCAATGTCCGCCGCGGCGGCGGTGATGATGCTTTCGTCGTCCAACGTGCCCAGAGCACGCATCAGATCATGGGTCATCACGAGCCGTTCCTGACGGAACGGATGTTTGTCATGAAAGTGGTACTGCAAGCTCTCCTCGTTAAAGATGTACACAGCGTCTCTCTTCATGCGATAACCTTCCTGCTCGTAGTAGTAGAATTAGTACATATACCTCTGGCGGAATCTGACGCGGTCGAACTGCTCGACGGAGCTGAGCGGCACCTCAGGTCCGATCTTGACCATCAGGCAATTGGCGGGATGCGAGCAGATCTCCGGGTCATCGGTCGCATACCAGATCATGCCAACGGACTTCATGAGCCGCTCCATCATCCTGCGGTATTCCCAGACGTCCAGTCCGCTCGTCTTCAGATCCCAATGCCAATAATACTCCGTCGTGAATACGATTACATTATCCAGCTGACGTTCGCGGAAGGCGAGCTGAAGCATGCGTTTGCCGATCCCGTACGAACGGTATGGCGGAGCAACCTCGATCGCGCCAAGCTCGATCAGGTCGTCCATGCCGCCGTCGGACCAGCGCTCCAGCGGATCCGGATAGTGGAAGGTGACGTAACCGACGATCGTGTGATTCTGCACGGCGGCGATGATCCGGCCTTCCGGCAGCCCGGCGATCTCCACGAGTGCTTGCTGCTGCTCGAGGGGCGGGCGGAAGGCATCCAGCCCTTCATGCATGCTCCATGCCGCGAGCCGGTCGGGAGGGACGGGGCCGCAGATCAGAAGTTCGCCCTCCGGATGAGGGATGATGTCTTCAAGATAAATTTTTCGATGCTCCATCTGTCTCAAGCTCCTTACAGGACTATGTATCTATCATATCACAAACTTGATAGGCTTATAAGATTTCCTTAGAATTAAGTGCTTACAATTCCAATAGAACGATGATATAATAACGTACTGTAAGCGTTTTATGTGACATATATCATAGTAGAACGGATTGTGACAGATATGAGGAGGGAGTATTCAGAATGCTGACAGAGGAGATCATCAAGCCTTCGCGTCAGGATGGCAATCTGCAAGATTATGAACAAGCGAGACAACATTTTGACTGGAAAGAGATTGAGAAGCATTTCACCTGGTATGAGACGGGCAAAGTCAATATGGCCTATGAAGCGATTGACCGTCACGCGGCATCCGAGCGAGCGAACAAGGTTGCCCTCATCTATAGCGACGATAGGAGAGAAGAGCGGTACACATTCAGCGAGCTGAGCAGGAAGTCGAATCAGTTCGGCAATGTGTTGCGCAAGCTTGGCGTTCAGAAGGGAGACCGCGTCTTCATCTTCATGCCGCGCACGCCGGAGCTGTACATCTCCTTGCTGGGCGTGCTCAAGATCGGAGCCATCGCCGGTCCTCTGTTCGAGGCGTTCATGGAGACGGCTGTGCGTGACCGCCTGGCGGACAGCGAAGCCGTTGCGATCGTCACCACGCCGGAGCTGCTGGGACGGGTGCCGGTGCAGGATCTGCCGCATCTGAAGCATGTGATCATCGTCGGCGACAACCTTCAGCTTGAGCCGGGTCAGGTGGATTTCAAGGCCGAGATGGCCGATGCCTCGGAGGAGCTGGAGATCGAATGGCTGGATCGCGAGGACGGGATGATCCTCCACTATACCTCGGGCTCAACAGGCAAGCCCAAGGGCGTGTTCCACGTGCACAATGCGATGATTCAGCAATATTATACAGGCAAGATCGTGCTGGATCTGAAGGAAGACGATATATACTGGTGTACGGCCGATCCCGGCTGGGTCACCGGCACTTCGTACGGCATCTTCGCCCCGTGGCTGAATGGCGTAACCAATGTGGTGCGCGGCGGCCGATTCAGTCCGCAGAACTGGTACAGCACGATCGAGAAGTTCAAGGTGACCGTCTGGTACAGCGCCCCGACCGCCTTCCGCATGCTGATGGGAGCAGGGGAAGAGGTGATCCGCCAGTACGACCTGTCGTCCCTGCGCCATGTGCTGAGCGTCGGCGAGCCGCTGAATCCGGAGGTCGTCAAGTGGGGCCTGCGCGTATATGGTCAGCGCATCCACGACACTTGGTGGATGACGGAAACCGGGGCGCAGCTCATCTGCAACTATCCTTCCATGGCGATCAAGCCCGGCTCGATGGGCAAGCCGATCCCTGGCGTCGAAGCGGATATCATCGATGATCAGGGCAATCCGTTGCCTCCGTATCGGATGGGCAATCTGGCGATCCGCACGCCATGGCCTTCGATGATGCGCCAGATCTGGAAGAATCCGGCGAAGTATGAGGAATACTTCCGCTTCCCCGGCTGGTACATCTCCGGCGACTCGGCCTACAAGGACAATGACGGCTACTTCTGGTTCCAGGGCCGGATCGACGATGTGATCAATACGTCGGGTGAGCGGGTCGGTCCGTTCGAGGTGGAGAGCAAGCTGGTCGAGCATCCGGCCGTCGCCGAAGCCGGCGTCATCGGCAAGCCGGACCCGGTTAGAGGGGAGATCATCAAGGCGTTCATCTCGCTCAGAGCGGGATATGAGCCTTCCGAAGCGCTCAAGGAGGAGATCGCCCAGTTCGTGAAGAAGGGCTTGTCCGCCCATGCGGCGCCGCGCGAGATCGAGTTCAGGGATAAGCTGCCGAAGACGCGCAGCGGCAAGATCATGCGCCGCGTGCTCAAGGCCTGGGAGCTGAACCTGCCAACCGGCGACCTGTCAACGATCGAAGACTGATACTGATGCATATCAAATGGCGGTACGAAGAACCTCTTCGTACCGCCATCTTGACTTGAGCGGAGTATATACGAGTATATAGCAGAGGCTGTTCCTTCCGACGAAGGAACAGCCTCTGTACGTATCCGGGTTCACTCCACGTAGACGGACTGCGATGGGCTGGAGGCGCCCTTCTGGTTGACCGCCACCACCCGATACCAGCCGCTTAACGGGAAGGAGATGTACTCATACGAGGTGGATGTGGTCGTGTCGATCCTCGTATACGAACCGCCTTCCTGCAGCGAGTAGTAGATCTCGTATCTGGTGATCAGCTCATGGCCCGGATTCGCATCCCAACTGATGATGACGCCCGTTCCGCTGTCGTTGAGAACGGCCTTGACATTCCTCGGCGCAGACGGCAATCCTGCCTCCGGAGCGTCGGGCTGTCCGATGCCGCCGCCGGGTACCGGATCGAGGAACCAGCTCTCATCCTCGCCCGGCTGTCCGGACGGATCTTCCGTAACCCCGATGCCCGGATCAAACGCATGCGGATGCGATCTGAGCAGAGGGGTCGGCGCCGATTCGTTGCCAACCACGTCCACTGCGGTGATGTAATAGACGGCGCTGTCCGGGTTGTACACCATATCCTTGAATACCGTATCCGATCCGGCGTACAGGATCTTGAATACCTGATACGGTTGACCATTCTTGGATTTGTACAGCCGGTAGCCGATCAGGTCGTTGTTCGGCGAAGCGCTGAAGGTAATCGTGACCTCGCCGGTTTCCGCATTGCGGCTGATCGATGCCTGACCTGGCGTGGCCGGGATCTCACCGTCGTCCACCCGCGGATCAACCACGGACGGGGCATCCAGATGGGCATCCGTCGGATAGAAGTAGCTGATCGGCCTGACGTTGCCCTTGCTGTCCTTCACCTTGCTGTTCGGGTATTCCTCGTATTTCTGCTTGATCTCCTGGATGATGGCTGCGATCGAAGGGTTCCTCCTGACGAGCAGCTTGGTCTCCACAAAATCCTTCGGAGTAGCCGGATTCGGGATATAGTTCAGGCCCTCGTACCGGACGACCTCCATCTCCACCAGCGCGTCATCCTGCTTGACCGGGATGTACTTCTTGTTGAAGATGTCGGTGTACAGCTTGCCCGTCTGACGCACCAGCTCGCTTGGCAGATCGCCGGATACGGAGGATACGGTCATCTGGACGATGTTGGCCGGACGGGTGAATTCCTTGGTGGCGAACAGCTCCGGCCTCAGATCGATCGCCGTGTTCATGATCTTCGCCCAGATCGCTCTCGCGCGCCGCTGGCCTTCCGCGCTGAGGGGGGCCTGCTGGTCGTAGCCGATCCAGACGCCGGTGGTGACGTCCGGGTTGAACCCGACGAACCATACGTCATGATAGTTCTGCGTCGTACCGGTCTTGCCGACGATCGTCGTCTTGTCCCAATGGGCGAAGTCATTCAGCAGGCTGCGGGCGCTGCCGTTGCGAACGACGGTGCGCAGCATGTCGGTCATCAGATAGCCCGTTTCCTCGGAGAAGACGCGCTCCGGCGTGACCTTGTGCTCATAGACGACCTCTCCGTCAACCGTCGTGATCTTCTCGATCAGATAGGCGTCCTTGAACTCGCCGTAGTTGGCAATGGTCGAATAGGCATTGGTCAGCTCCTCGACGGTAACGCCATACTTCATGCCGCCGATGACGCCTGTAGCCGCCATGTAGTCCGAGTCGTCGATCGTCGTGATGCCCAGCTTCTTCGCGAAGTTCCAGGCGTTGTCAATGCCGACGACGTAGTTGAACAGCTTCAGCGCCGGGATATTGTAGGACTGGTTCAGCGCCTCCCGGGCCGTCATCAGACCGCTGTACTTCAGATTGACGTTGCTCGGGATGTGGAAGCCCTTGCCCCCGTCAGGCAGGATGATCGGCGCATCGTCGATCACCGTTGCCGGCTGGATCTTGCCTTCCTCCAGCGCCGGAAGATAGGCGGCGATCGGCTTCATCGCCGAACCGGGCTGACGCTTCATCTGCGTCGCATGGTTCAGTTGCTCGATGCTGTAATCGCGGCCTTCGATCATCGCGAGGATCGCGCCGGTCCGGTTGTCGATCATCATCGCGCCGACCTGTTCGACGCCCTTCTCTTCATCATCCGGCGAGAAGTTCTCCGGATTGGCCGCAATCTCTTGCAGCGCTTCATAGATGTCCTTGTCGATCGTGGTGTAGATCATGTATCCGCCGTTCAGCAGCTCGTTGTGCACGGAGTGGTACAGATCCGGGTTCTCCTCCAGTTCCTCCGGGGTCAGTCCCGGGTGCTTCTGCATCGCCAGGATCGTCGTTGCCCTGCGCTCCACCTCGAGCATCAGGAACGGATACGTGTTGTATGCCTTCTGGCTCGGCGGAGCGAGCGATGCTTTCAGGTCGAAGGCCAGCGCTTCCTGATATTCTTTCTCCGTGATCTTGCCTACCTCCAGCATGCGCTGGAGAACGCGCCTTTGCCGCTTGACGGCTTCATTGAAGCCTTCTTCCCTGAATGCGCCGGTGCCGGTATAGGCGGAGTAGGAGGCCGGAGCCTGCGGCAATCCCGCCAGATAAGCGGCCTGGGCGAGATTGAGATCCTTCAGTTCCTTACCGAAGATCCCCTTCGCTGCGGCCTTGATGCCATACATCTGATAGCCGGTGTTGCTGGCCCCGAAGGATACCTTGTTCAGGTAGCCGACCAGGATCTCTTCCTTGGACAGGATGCGTTCCATCCGCATCGACAGCAGAATCTCCTTGAACTTCCGGCTGTGCGTCCGATCGCGGGAGAGGAAGACGTTGCGCGCGAGCTGCTGGGTGATCGTGCTGCCGCCGGTCTGGGTGTCGTCATTGGTGACGAACTGGCCGACCGCCCGCAGGGTTGCGCCGATGTCGATCCCCTTGTGCTCCATGAATTCGTCGTCTTCAACGGACAGGAGCGCATCGATGACGACCTGCGGCACATCTTTCAGATTCATGATCGGCTGACGATCCACCTCGGACCTCAACTGTCCCATCAATTCCGCCTTGCCATCGCCATCGGAGTCGCGGAAGTATATGTAGCCGGTTTCGCTGTATTCGGCCAGCGCGCTCACGATCTCATCCGCCGTTCGGATGGGGTCGTCCTTGACCTTGGCTGTCACGTAACCGAACAGCACGCCGAACACAGCCGTTCCCGCAAGCAGCGCAGCGAGGAGCAGCCACTTCAGGCTGTGCCATATGACAAGCAGGGTGTGTACGATTCCTTTGCCGATCTTGCTTGCGGTCTTCTTGGCATTGCTTTTATTCGTCATCTTGACCTCCTAGTTATTACCGGTTCCCATAGTGAAGATTAACTTGCTGGGCCTGGATCGCAGATGATGCGGGAAGCATAAAATCTGTTCCATTATAGCATAAACGATATTTGATGGACATATAGGGCGCTTGTCGCATCTTTCGGAGGGAGAGGGCAAGCGCTGAGCGATCCTTGTCATTATATTTAGACGTTGAATAGGACGAATAGTTACGATCGATGATCCGGCCAGACATCATCGCATCCAGCCCGGAACGAACGAAAGCCGCGCCCCAAGGTAAGGGACGCGGCTTCGGCCGATGCTGGACATCGGGTTCAGGATTACCGGCTGTAGAACTCGACGATGAGCTTCTCGTTGATTTCCGGCGGAAGCTCGGAGCGTTCCGGCAGACGAGTCAGCTTGCCTTCCAGCGCCTTCTCGTTGAAGTCCAGATATTCCGGAACGAAGTTGTTGCTGGCCACGGAATCCTTGATGACTTGCAGGTTGCGGCTTCTCTCGCGAACGCCGATCACTTCGCCGACATTCACCAGATAGGAAGGAATGTCAACCTTGCGGCCGTTCACGGTGATATGGCCATGGGCAACCAGCTGACGCGCGGCTGCGCGGGTGTTGGCCAGACCCAGGCGATACACCAGGTTGTCAAGGCGTCTTTCCAGCAGGATCATGAAGTTCTCGCCGGAGATACCCGGGATCTTGCTTGCCCTGTCGAACAGGTTGCGGAATTGCTTCTCGCTCAGGCCATACATGTGGCGCAATTTTTGCTTCTCTTGCAGCTGAAGGCCGTATTCGCTCAATTTCTTGCGTTGCCCCGGACCATGTTGTCCTGGAGGGAATGGGCGCTTCAGTTCCTTGCCGGTACCGCTCAGGGAGATGCCCAGGCGGCGGCTGATCTTGAACTTGGGTCCTGTGTAACGAGACATGTGTTCTTAACTCCTTTGTTCGATATATAGGATGATGTTTTCGAAAGAGGATCCTGTGCTGCGAAGGTGTCGATGCTCGATAGCAGCATCCAGCAGGCAAAAATTCAGCCGCGTCCCGCTGTTCACACAAACGCAGTGAGGGTGCCACAGTCTCTTTCGATCACGCTATCTACAGTATACTCCGAATAAGTATTCTATAAGAGTTGAAAGGCGTATGTCAAGCAAAGCATTGAAAACCTTGAAAGGAATTTCGGAGATCATGCCAATGTACATGCCAATGTAAGGGGAATGATTAGCAAAAATAGACATTTTTCATAAAAAGTATCGTGCAAAATACACAAAACGGATGTAAGATAAGATTAGGGAAAAGGTAGCAATACTTAACATCGGATTGACATGTCCGCATCTTGGGTGCCTGACAACGGACACAAGTCAAGTTGGAAAGTCGAGGGGTCACTATGACAGGGATTCTGCCATTGGAAGGGGAGCAGCTTGCCGACAAGTTCCCTCCATCGATGCCTCCGGGGGGTGAATGGTCACAACCGACGCTGCAGAAGTGTTTTGCCGAATGGACGATACAGACGGAATTTGACAAGACCGGTTGGCAAGGGTTCCTGCTCTTGTGTGATTCTGAAGGCAACAAGCTGGCCGCTCATCTCATCAATGCTTCATCTCTGCCTGCCGGGCTTGCACGATTGGATAACTGGAGCATGTCTGCCACAGGTGTCACTGCGGTATCCAGATGTGCCGAGGCGATCAGGCCCACTACCGTGCATCGCACAGAACACGAATCACACTGGCTGAAGGGCTATCATTCGCTGGCTGCGCCGATCTGCTCCAGGCATGCAGGATTCACGGGCATCCTGGCCCTGTTCTGTCAATCCGACGAGGATCTTCCGGATCGTCTCGCTTCCGTGCTGCTGACCGCCTGGGCGCATCAACTTCAGGCGATGTTTCATCTCGCCGAGGAGTCAGCGGTGTGTGAGCAATTGACCATCCTGCATCAATATTACGAAAGCGAGCTCAAGAAAAAGGAAGTGCTGCTGCAGGTTGTCAGGAAACTGCATGCGAACATGGACGTGGACGCCGTGCTCTCGGAGATCATCTCCAGCATGCTGGAGATCTATCCGGGCTCGAGCATCGAGCTGTTCCTGTCCCATGACAGCGAGAGCCAGCTCGCGACGGTGAAGCCTCTCCAATTCAGGCCTGGGGAAGACAACATGCCGATCCGCGCCTATCTCGAAGGCAGGCCGATCTTCAACCAGGATCCGGGCGGCCTGGTGCACCGCCTCTCGGCTCCCCTTCATGGCCAGCAGGGCGTGTACGGCGTGCTGCACCTCACGGAGCTCAATCACCACGCGTCGGAGCTGGATCTTACCTTCATCATGCAGTTGGCCGATTCCGCGGGGACGGCCATCGAGAACGCCAGGTTGCACGAATCTTCCACGGTACTGATCAACGAGCTGAGGCTGATCAACGAGATCACGCGCCGCCTGAACCAAAGCCTGAAGCTGCAGGAGGTGTTCCAGTTTGCTTCCGATGAGCTGCTCAAGATCTTCGGGGCCGACTATAGTCTGATCATGCAGATCGACCACGATAGCGGCAAGATGATCGTCCAGTCCAGCAATCTGCCGGAGCTGGCCCGCGATACCTTCACCCTGGATTACGGCTTTGCCGGGATCATGCTGCGCACGAAGGAGCCGCTCATCATCTCGGACTACGTCAACAACCCCAAGATCCGCTCCAAGCTGATGGAATCGACCGGCGCCAGGTCGATGATCGGCTCGCCCATCATCGTCGGGTCCGAGGTCGTGGGCGTGATCCTGATGGCGCATCGGCGCGCCCATTATTTCTCCTACAACAATTACAAACTGCTGCAGGTGCTCTCCGGCCATATCGGACTCGCCATCACCAATGCCTCGCTGCATGCGGAAGTGGGCAGGATGGTGATCACGGACAATCTCACCGGACTCTATGCGAGGCATTACCTGGATGAACAGATCAATCTGCTGCTGAAAAAGGATTTCTGCGGTTCCCTGATCGTGGTGGATATCGATCATTTCAAGTCGATCAACGATACGTATGGCCATCAGACCGGCGACCAGATCCTGAAGCAGGTCAGCCGCATCATCCGCTCGAGCATCCGGGATACAGACATAGCGGCGCGTTGGGGAGGGGAAGAGATGGCGGTGTACCTGCCGCAGCTGACGATCGACCAGACGATTCGCATCGCGGAGCGCATCTGCAGGAGGATCGAACAGGAGACCGAGCCGGTGGTGACGGCATCGTGCGGCATCTCCCAGTGGAGCTGGGAGGATGAGAAGATCAGCGTGGAATCCCTGTTCTACCGGGCTGATATGGCTCTGTACGAAGCGAAGCGCAGCGGCCGCAACCAGATCAAGATCGGCTGATCGGGCGGGCGCGGGCCGCACCGCCAGATGTCCGCCGGGTCGGTGCTGCATCCGGCCAGGCTCCGGAAACCGGGGAAGGCATATTCCTCTAACCTGCATGTCTCCTGAGGACGATGGCTATGATAAGGAGAGCATGACATAGCTCAGAAGGAGGGCGGGGGGGTGCCAAGATGGTTCAAGACATGCCTGTCAGCGGCCGGTCTGATGCTGCTGTCATCCGGTTGCTTGGGCGCTGGCACAGGAGATGCGGATGAGCTGCTGAGCCAGTCCATCTCGGGGCTGCTCGGCGAGGATGACATCGCCTTTGCCGGGACGACGATGGTGGAGATGTCGGATGCGGCCATCAGAAGCGGGTTCACCTTCACCGGCAGGGTGAATGATCACCATGAGATCGATATCCAGCCCGAGGTGGACGAGCAAGGCGACGGATACACGGCGTCCGCGCTCGAGGTGAGCGGTGCGCTGTCCTATGCCAGGGTGAACAGGCGGTGGACCGTTTCCCGCGGCTCTGACAAACAGCTGCATCCGATGTTTACGCTCAACCCGATCATTCACGCCGAGCATCTGAACCGGACTGCCCGGGACGTGGCGATCGTCGCCGGCGAGGCCTCGCAGGAAGGGACGATCGTGCTGCGCGCCGCCGTTGATCAGGAACATCTGCTGGAGGATGTCAGGAAGCTCCTGCGCTCGGAGCATGAGAGGATCATCGCGGATGCGAGGGAAGAAACCCGCGGGGAAGACAACGAGCAGTTGGCCGCGGAGCTGGAGCAGACGGTGCAGCAGGCGGAGAAGCAGCTGGCGCAGATCCTCGAGTCGATCCGGGTCGATTCCGAATATCGCATCGTCGTGGACAAGCGAAGCCGCCGTTTGCTCGAGCTGATCTACACGGCCCGGCTGCGATACAAGCTGGATGAGCAGCCGCATGAGGAAGCGATACGCACCTCTTATCAATTCCGGGAATAGCGGGAACGCATGCCGATGCCGGTCATAATCGGAGGCTGCCTCACAGGAGGCAGCCTCTCTGATCTGCACAGGTTATTTCAGGTTCTCCGGATTCAGGCATTCCAGTTCGGGCACGACGAATCGGCCGTCCTTGCGGATCAGGCGGTCGTCAAAGTAGATCTCGCCGCCACCGTATTCCGGCCGCTGTATGAGCACCATGTCCCAGTGGATGCTGGAGTCATTGCCGTTGTAAGCATTCTCGTAGGCTTGTCCGGGCGTGAAATGGATCGAGCCGTCGATCTTCTCGTCGAACAGGATATCCTTCATCGGCTCGCGGATATACGGGTTGAAGCCGATCGAGAATTCGCCCACGTAGCGCGCGCCTTCATCCGTATCGAGGATGCGGTTGATGCGTTCGCTGTCGTTCGCCGAAGCCTCCACGACCTTCCCGTTCTCGAAGCGCAGCCTGACGTTCTCGAACACGAAGCCGTTGTAAGGGCTCGGGGTGTTGAACGTGATCGTGCCATTCACGCTGTCGCGAACCGGCGCGGTGTAGACCTCGCCATCAGGCAGATTCATCTTGCCGTCGCATTTGATCGCCGGGATGTCCTTGATCGAGAAGGACAGGTCGGTTCCGGGACCGACGAGGCGCACGCGGTCCGTCCTGTTCATCAGATCGACCAGCGCGTCCATCGCCGCGCTCATCCTGCTGTAATCCATCGTGCAGACATTGAAGTACAGCTCCTCGAAAGCGTCCGTGCTCATCGAGGCCAGCTGCGACATCGACGGCGACGGATAGCGGAGCACGACCCATTTGGTCTTCCTGACCCGCGTCATGGAGTGCACGGGATGGTTGTACAGCCTGTTGTACAGCTTCATCTTCTCGTCCGGCACGTCGGACATTTCGTAGATGTTGTTACCCCCGCGAATCCCTATGTACGCCTGCATCATCGACATCTGCTTCTGGTCATATTCGGCCCAGGTGCGAATCTGCTCCTCGCTCGCGGACAGGAGAAGCTCTCTCGTGACCTGATGATCGCGCAGGTTCACGTAAGGTCTTCCGCCGGCCTTATGCACTTGCCTCACCACGGCCCGGACCAGCGCATTGTCTATCCCGAACGCTTCAATGAGCACATTGTCGCCAGGCTGAACATCCGTCGAATAATTGACCAGAACGTCGGCCAATCGTTCCAATCTAGGATCCATCATGTTAATCACCCTCTTGAATGTTTTCGTATTTCATTATAACCGATCTTGGGGAAGGTTTCGAATCCATGCGCGCAGGTTCGGCCGTGCAAGTCCCATCTCGTCATGGAGCGAAGCGGGGCTCTGCGGATTTGGACATTGTGCTAAACGATTTTGGCAATTTATATCTTGATATACAAGCCATTTATCACGTATGATGAAAAAAATGAGATATGGAGGGAATTGAGATGGCGAGTGCAAATGCCGCAGTAGTTGAAATCTCGCAGACTGCCAACAAGTTCACATCATCGATCGTTTTGCAATATGATAACAAATACATCGATGTGAAGAGTATTCTGGGGCTGTTCACTTCCCTGTTAAACGGCGGGACATACGAGCTGCACATTCACGGTCCTGACGCTGACGAGGCCAAGAAGGCCATGCTGGAAGTATTCCAGAAGCATAACCTGCAAGTGACTCTGGTTGAGAATTGATGTGGGCAAACAGAACATGAGGTGTGTGATGCACCTCATTTTTTGTTGGTCGCGGGAAGAACCTGGCGTCAGCCGGGATGACATTGCCGGACAGATTGATCTCCTTCACTTGTGCAATGGGCTTATTTCGAATAATATAGGCATATAGAGATATGGGGAAGACTGATGCCAGGGAGGAGACTGATATGTCACCAGATGAAATAATGAACTCACTAAGCCAGAAAGCGATCCACCTTCTCCGCGAGGATGCAGATAAAATAGAAAAACTGATAGAGGTTCAGATGGAAACGCTGACCAACAGGCGCTGTCCGCTGTATGAAGAAGTATTGGACACGCAGATGTATGGATTGTCGCGAGAGATTGATTTTGCAGTCAGAGCCGGGCTGATCGACGCCGCAACCGGCAAGGAAATCCTGAACAAGCTCGAACGTAATCTGGCAAGTCTGTATGAGGCGTTGAATCAAAATCAACAAGGGGAGTAATGCCGGGGGCTGTCCGCATAGCCAGCAGGAGACTGGCGGAGGATGGCCCTGTTTTTGTCGGCAAGGTTGCATTTGCGGTTTGGGCCGTTATACAATACCAATATACGGGTGAGTAGTATCTAGTATTTGGAAGGAGGATGGCCCGATGGATGGAGCAGGAACGATTCGTATCTCCGACGATGTGGTAGCTACCATCGCAGGCCTGGCAGCAACAGAGACGCCGGGGATCGCCGCGATGTCAGGAGGCATAAGCGAAGGTCTGGCACGACGCCTCAGCGGCAAGCAGGTGAACAAAGGGGTATCCGTTGAAGTGGGCGAGACGGAAGCAGCGATTGATCTTCGCGTCATCGTCAATTACGGAGCCAAGATTCATGAGGTGTGCAAGGACCTGCAGGTGAACGTGCGGGACGCCGTCTCCAACATGACCGGTCTCAAGGTTGTGGAGGTTAACGTGAAGGTGGAAGGCGTCGCCTTCCCGGAGGAGCAGACCACCGAGGTGGCGAAGGCTCGCGTGAAGTGATGCCGCTGCATGGCAACGATGAGAAGTTGGGAGCAAGCAGGGAGCGTTCTCTGCCTGGGTCTCAACTTTTTGCGTTTCAGCGGAGTCGTCTGCCTGAGCGGTTCCGCGGTTCAGGGAACATGGAACCGCCTGGTCAGTCAAAAACGGGGCGCCGTCGGGTCAGCATCGATGACCCGACGGCGCCCCGTTTGCTGTTCATGCAAGGTTTGAATCCTAAGCGCTTGAATAACGCGATATGCTCAGCAGGATCCCCATCGACACGAGCGTCACGAGCAGGGAGGAACCGCCGTAGCTGATGAAAGGCAGGGTCACGCCCGTGATCGGGATCAGGCCGGTCACGCCGCCCAGATTGATGACAGCCTGGATGCCGATCATGCCCACGATCCCGGTGCCGAGCAGCGTGCCGAATATATCCGGACAGCGCAGGGAGATGATGAGGGCGCGCCACATCAGAAGGAGCAGCACGAGCAGCACGGTCAGGGCGCCGATCAGGCCGAGCTCCTCGCCGATGACCGGGAAGATGAAGTCGTTATAGGCGTACGGAAGATAGTGCAGCTTCTGGATGCTCTGGCCGAAGCCGGCTCCCGTCACGCCGCCATGCCCGAAGGCGTACAGCGACTGGATCAGCTGGAAGCCTGTATCGAGCGGGTCCGCCCATGGGTCGAGATATGCCGTGAAGCGATCGAGCCGATAGCTCTTGATCTGGTCCGCGGGCGTGAACAGGAAATACCCGCCCAGCACGCACCCGAGGATGCAGGCCAGGAACAGTCCGGACAGCAGGATATGCTTCAGGTTGGCCCCTCCCGCGATGATGACCAGCCCAGCGGTCATCACGAGGATGAAGCAGGAACCCAGGTCAGGCTGCATCATGATCAGGGCGCAGACGATGCCGACGATGATCATGACGGGCAGGAGCCCGCGCTTGAAGTCGCGGAATTTCTCGCCCTTGCGGCTGATCAGCGCGGCCAGGTACATGATGATGGCAAGCTTGGCGAATTCGGTAGGTTGGCCGCCGAACGGACCGATCTGGAACCAGCTGCGCGCTCCGTTGCGCACGACGCCGAAGATCAGCACCAGCACCAGGGAAGCAATGGCCAGCACAAAGACGGGGAAGACGAGCTTCTTCCACCACAGGAACGGGATATTCATCATGATCAGCATGAGGAACAGCCCCGCCGCCGCCCAGATGATCTGGCGCTTGGTGAAGTAGAGTGAATCGTTATATTCGATCGCCGCCGTAGCCGAACTGGCGCTGAACACCATCAGGATGCCGAAGCCTGTGAGGATCAGCGTCAGAAACATGAGCAGAAAATCAGGTGAACCCTTGCGCAGAGGATTCATAGGCAACCAACCTTCGTCATCGGATGGTTTATTTCAGGAGGTTGGCCAGTTCCGCCAACTTGGACTCCGCAGCCTTCAGCACATGAGCAGGAAAAGACTCGTTGTAGGACAATCCGTGCGGGAAAGTGGCCCTTCCGATATAGGCGTCGCCCACCTGCAGCACGGCATGCGGCTGTTCGAGTTTGCCTTCGACGGCGCGTGTGTCCAGTCGCAGATAATAGTCCTGTCCCTCGTATGTAATCTTGTAGTCGTAGGTTGCGCGGGTGTACTCCCACTGGTTGCGGATGAAACCGATGCGGGAAGACACATCATCCAGGTGGCTCAGCTCGCTCTTTATGCCTTTCAGTGCATTGTTCTCGATAATCATCTCGTATATTCCTCCTACTGTTCCACATCATGCGTGATCGCATCATATAGGCTTGTCTTATCCTTTTTACATGATAGTATGTTTACCTGTCTTGTGCAAGCGTGACCGAAAGAATGTCACAAAGTGGTGACAGTTGCCTGTATGAATGAAGATGGTCGATATTGCGAACGATAACAGTGAACGTTGGTCAAACTGACAAGACAAAAGGGAGGACGCATATCTTGGCCAGAACCGTACGAGAGATCATGACGACGAACTGTGTGACCGTTACGCCCAAGGACAATATCTACGAAGCTGCGCTCAGGATGAAGCAGCACGACATTGGCTTCATACCGGTGGTGGAAGGGAAGAAACTGATCGGGGTGTGCACCGACCGCGATCTGGTGATCCGCGGCTATGCGGAGAAACATTCCGGCTCCACGGCGATCACGGAGGTGATGACCGCCGATTGTGTCACCTGCAGTCCGGACACGACGCTGGATGAGGCGGCGGAGATCATGGCGGACAAGAGGATCAGGCGCCTGTGCATCGTGGACAACGGAGAGCTGGTCGGCGTATGCGCCATCGGCGACCTGGCGGTCAGAGACATCCACCTCGATGAAGCAGCCAAGGCGCTGCATGAAATATCCGAGCCGCGCAGCGATCATGCGGTGACCCATTAATCCGTCATCAGGCACAGTCTGACGCCTTGTCAGGATGAGGTCGGGAAGCATGCGACATGTTCTTCCCGACTTTTTGCGTCTGTCAAACCTGGGCAGGATAGTGAGTTTTTTATATTTTGTAAGCGTCGACAAATTTGCGTGGATCGATCGGCATATGCTAGAATGATTTATATATAAGAAATTCTTATAGATGCACTTCCCAAGCGGGGCATCCTGGAACAGGCGGCTGCCTCTATAAACTCTGTAATCGAAGAAATGGGGAATGATATGGATCACATGGTTTTTGAAGTAGGCGTGGCGCTCATGCTGATCGCCATCGTCGCTGTGCTCGCGAACCGATTCAAGCAATCGATTATACCCTTCCTGATCATACTTGGCATGCTGGTCGGACCGCATCTCGAGTTCCTCAATTTCGGCCTGGTTGATTTTACGTTTGCTCACAGCCAGGAGATCATCCACTTCCTCGGCCGGATCGGCATCCTGTTCCTGCTGTTCTATCTCGGGATTGAGTTCTCCGTACAGAAGCTGATTCGTTCCGGTCGCTCCATCGTCGTGGGCGGCTCCATCTACGTCATCATGAACTTCATCCTGGGTCTCGGCTATGGCCTGGTGACCGGGTTCCCGATGTATGAGGCGCTTATCGTTGCCGGGATGATGTCGGTATCCTCGACCGCGATCGTCGCCAAGGTCATCGTCGACCTGAAGCGCACCGTCAACCCCGAGACGGAGCTGATCCTCGGCATCATCCTGTTCGACGACCTGTTCCTCGCCGTCTTCCTGTCGATCATGTCCGGCGTGCTGCTGGGCGATACCTCGTCGATCGGCGGCCTGATCCTGTCCGTGCTGATCTCCATGGCGTACATGCTGGCTTTCTTCGTGATCGCCAGGAAAGGGCCGAAGATCCTCAACAAGCTGCTGAATATCTCATCGAACGAAATCTTCATCATCGTCGTGTTCGCCGTGCTGTTCTTCGTGGCCGGCTTCTCCGAGACGCTGCATGTCGCGGAGGCGATCGGCGCCCTGCTGCTGGGCCTGGCTCTGTCGGAGACGGAGCACAGCAAGCGCATCGAGCATCTGGTCGTTCCGTTCCGCGATTTCTTCGGCGCGATCTTCTTCTTCAGCTTCGGTCTCAGCATCGACCCTTCCTCGCTGCTGGAGGCATCGTGGCTGGCGCTTGGCGCGGTGCTCATCACGATCGTGAGCAACTACGTGGCCGGTCTCGTCTCGGGCAAGCAGGCAGGCCTGTCGGTCAAGTCCTCCACGAATATCGGGCTGACGATCATGGCGCGCGGCGAGTTTACGATCGTCGTCGCCTCATTGGGCGTCTCGGCCGGTCTGAACCCGATCCTCCAGCCGTTGTCAGCCTTGTATGTATTGATCATGGCCGTGATCGGTCCGGTCTTTGCCAAGAACTCGAAGCTCGTCTTCTCGGGACTTCGCAAGCTGGGCATCGGCAAGAACGAGAAGGAGGCCAGCGCGCGCAAGCGCGAGAAGCCCCGGATGCCTGCCGGATAAAGCCTGAAGCAAGCGATTGGGGCTGGAAATCGTGGCAGGAAAGGGTATAATGCAAGTAGTATACCCAACATTCTTCAGGCATTTGTCATTTCATAGTGAAAGGATTGTTAGGAATGGATATCAGAGAATCGGATTTGCCGGGAATCGGACGTAAATTTCAGATAGATACGCGCAGCGGAGATAAACTGGTGGTTATCATCCACGATGACGGCAGGAGGGAGCTGTATCACTTCGATTATGAGGATCCGGACGAGTGCATCTCGATGGTGACGCTTGATGACAACGAAGCCCGCCAGGTGGCGGGCATCATCGGCGGCATGACCTACAAGCCGAAGGCGCTGGAGACGATCGAGGTGGCGCTTGACGACCTGATCATCGAATGGTTCAAGGTCGAGAGCCATGCGCGCTGCGTCGGCAAGTCGATCGGCGAGATGAACTTCCGCCAGCAAACGGGCGTGACGATCATCGCCGTGATCGACAGGGAGAAGCAGCACATCAGCCCGGGGCCGGATTATGTGATCAGGGCGGATTCGATCCTGGTCGTGGCCGGTGAACGGCAGAGCCTGAAACGCCTGAAAGAGATGCTGTCCAATGCGGATGCGTAACAGCCATATGATCGGTCACGAATTCTTCGGAGCGCGGAAGCCATCGGCTTCCGCTTCTTCTATGGTGCAGAACATCTTCTCCGCGATCGTCGCCTCATAATATCGGCTGCCCGGCACGTGATAGATTCGTTCGCCGCGCGAATTGATGTTGCCTTTGATCTGAGGCTCCTCGCAGTTCGCCGACATCTCCGCGTCCGCCTTCGCGTCTGCGGCCTCCTCATCCGCTTCCTTCCCCGCGTCCGCCTTCGGATCGGGCTGCGGCTCCTCTTCGATGCCCCAGAGTCCCTTGCCTTCCTCCCGCGCATCGCGCTCCAGCTCGACGAAACGTTCCGCATAGGTGACATTGGGCGCTACGGTCATCGTGTTGGCGTAGCCTTCCGCGACCAGGAGCTCGTTGAACATGCGCGGCTCCGGCTCCACGAATACGTAGCGCAGCAGCCGCCCATATCGGTCGGTATCCCCGACGTCACTGAACAGGACCACCTCTCGGCCGAGCAGATGATCGCTGGTGAACTGCTTCGCTTCCTGGCCGTAGTATTCCGTCTTGCCATTCGTGATCTCCGGCGTGTTGACGCCGATCAGGCGCACCCTGCGCCCATCTTCCAGCACGAAGGTGTCGCCGTCGACGATGCGTCTGACCGTCTCGACGGTGTAGGGTTTGCCGTCCAGCTCCGGATAGAGACGGAGGATCTGCGAGATGTAGTCATCGCTGCCTGGGACCGCCGTCCCGCAACCTGCTGTCAGGAGCAGCATGATGATCAGCATGATTCTTGAAATGTTCACTCTGTGTCGTCCTTTCTGAGATGCCTTTCATGCATAAAACGGCGCCCAACTTCTTCATACTATACTATAAGGATCAAGAGAGTTTGTGAAGGGGCACGCGTATGAGTTCTGTCCATAAACCGCTGTTCGTGCAGGGCGACTTCACCATCCTGGCGGAGTCCGATCATCCGGATTACGAGGCTGTCAGAGGGAGGTTGGGAGAATTTGCGGAGTTGGTCAAACATCCGGGGCGTCTGCATACCTACCGCATGACCCGGCTCTCGCTCTGGAATGCGGCTGCAGCGGGGCTCAGCGCGCGGGAGATCGTCAGCTTCCTCGCGGAACACAGCAAGTTTCCGCTGCCGCAGAATATCCGGAACGATATCTACTACTTCGTCGATCGATACGGACTCGTCCGGATCGTCGCTCGCGATGGGGAGCTGTATCTGCAGAGCGATGACCGGGAGCTGCTGATGTCGCTGTTGCATGTGCCGACTCTGGGAGTATCGGCCCTGGAGGAGGCCGATGACCGTCATCTCCGGATCCGGCCCGGCAAGCGCGGAGAGATCAAGCGCGAGCTGATCAGGGCTGGCATCCCGGTTCAGGATCTGGCCGGCTTCCACAGCGGTGAGACGCTGGAAATCGCCTTGCGTGAGGCGACGGGGAGCGGACAGCCGTTTGCGCTGCGCGATTACCAGCAGGAGGCGGTGGACCGCTTCCTCGATCCGCGCACAGACGGCTCCGGCGTGATCGTGCTGCCTTGCGGCGCGGGCAAGACGATCATCGGCATCGCGTCCATCGCCAGGCTGCGATGCGCGACGCTCATCCTGACGACGAACGTGACGAGCGTGCGCCAATGGATGCGCGAACTGAAGGACAAGACGACGGTCGATGAAGGGAATGTCGGGGAATATTCCGGCACGCGCAAGGTAGTCAGGCCGATCACGGTGGCGACGTATCAGATCCTGACCCATCGCCGAAGCAGGGAAGAACCGTTTCACCATATGAAGCTGTTCCGCGAGCGGGACTGGGGGCTGATCATCTATGATGAGGTGCATCTGCTTCCCGCTCCGGTGTTTCGCGAGACGGCGCAGCTGCAGGCGACGCGCCGCCTCGGGCTGACGGCGACACTGGTGCGCGAGGACGGCCTCGAGGAGGACGTCTTCTCGCTCGTAGGTCCCCGCTGTTACTACCGATCGTGGAAAACGATGGAGGACCAGGGGTACATCTCGCGGGTCAGCTGCACCGAGATTCGGGTTCCTTTGAGCGCGGAGGCGGAGTCGCGCTATCTCAGGGCGGACAGCAGAAGCAGGATCCGCATCGCGGCCGAGAACAGCCTGAAGCTTCCCGTGCTCTTCGCCGTGCTCAGGCGTCACAGCGAGGAGTCGGTGCTGATCATCGGCCAATATCTGGACCAGCTGAAGACCATCGCCTCCGCCCTGCAGGTTCCGGTCATCACCGGCGAGATGGGTCATGAGCAGCGGGAGCAGCTGTATGAACGCTTCCGGAGGGGCGAGCTGATGACGCTCGTCGTCTCCAAGGTGGCGAACTTCGCGATTGATCTGCCCGATGCAGCGGTTGCGATCCAGGTATCGGGCAGCTTCGGTTCGCGGCAGGAGGAAGCGCAAAGGCTCGGCCGCATCCTGCGCCCCAAGGGGCCGGGAAAGCAAGCCCATTTCTACTCCATCGTCTCCGACCATACCCGCGAGCTGGAGTTTGCCCACAAGCGGCAGCTGTTCCTGGTTGAGCAAGGCTATGCCTACCAGCTGTCGCATGCGGACGATTGGACGCCGCAGGAGCGCAAGGGGATGATGCCATGAACGTATGGATGGATGAGGCCTTCCGCATGGATTCCGGAGGATTGAAGATACGGACGCTGCGCTACATATGCAGCGTCTTCGGCCATCGCTCATTTGCGCTGGAGGATTTCCTGCGCGAAGCTCCCCAAGACGCACCGCCCGCCGTTTGGCATATCGGGCTGGTTCAGCTGTGCCAGGACCGCACGGTCCGCATGATGCGGAAGACATGGGGAGAGCGACTGTACCAGGTGCCAGTGTTCACCTTCCTGCAGAAGTTTGAGGATGGTTGGCCGGAGGTCCTGAGGCTTGCGGGCGATGAGGCGCATCGCGAAGGAAGGATCCTCCTGGGCGATGCCCGTCGCGCGATGAGCGAGCAGGTTCTCGCCGCGATTATCGCCCTGGAGCGCGAACCGCTGGAGCTTACCCGTCAGGGGAAGCTGCACAAGCGTAGCCTGGAGCGGATGAAGGAGAGCCTCCTCTGGAGTTCGGGATGGACCGGGGAGATGCTCGGACGATTGCTCGCAGAGACGCTGGATCTCCTGCTGAGGATGGAATTGGCGCGGCGAAGCGACCGGTTGATCAAGCTGGATGAGCCGCGGGTGAGGGAATGGCTTCGCCTCGATGCCGCAAGGCGCGAGGAGCAGATGTTCCTGATCTGGTATGGGGTGCATGGCCCTGATCAGCCCGGTCTGCATTGGCTGACCGGCGCGGTGCTGAGCCAGTCGGATGGAAGTTATCTGCCGCTCGCCCGACTGCTGGAGATCGGGCATGAGCATGGCATCCGTCTGGATGAGCAAGCGGCGCAGGATTGGCTGTTGCGCCTGCATGCCGCAGGCTGGCTGGAGCTCGGAACGGATGAGATCGGCGGACGCTGGGTGCGGCGCAGGCAGTGGCCGGAGCCGTCCGCCAGAACGCTGATCGCACAGCAGGACTGCGAGATCATCGCGCTGCCTGATACCGGGTTCGAGGTGGTGCGCATGCTGCATCAGATCGGTGAGAGGCTGGATTGGCAGGAAGTTCAGCGATACCGGCTGACGCGACAGAGCATCCGGATGGCCGCGGAGCGCGGCTGGAAGCCGGAGGAGATCATCGGTTTCCTGCGGCACCATGCGCTGGATGAGCTGCCCGCACTCCTTGAGGCATCGATCCGGCAATGGGCGGAGGAGCAGTCGGGCATTCGGGTCTATGCCGGCACTGTGCTGAAGGTCCTCGACCGACGAGCTTCGAACGTGCTTGACTGCCATCGCCGGGAGTTGCCGTTCAGGCAGCTGAATGATCGGTATTGGCTGGCCGAGGGCCTGAGCGGTCCAGAGGTGATGAAGCTCCTCGAGGACAGGGGGATTGCGGCGATCCTGGGACCAATGACCCAGGATCAGCAGGAGACATGCGAGCCGGAGGCGAGCCTGTCGCCGGCCTTCACGCTGTCCGTGGAGGAAGCGCTGAGGCCGGGAGCGCCCGGATTATTCACACCGCGGTACTGCTCCGCGCTCTATCGGGAAGAGCAGCCATCGTCGCTCCTGGAAGAAGTCTATCCGGAATACAGGAAGATTCCGTCCAGCTGGTATGAACAGTACCGCAGGTATCATCATTCCACGGCGAAGCAGCTGATCGAGCAGGCGATGCGTTGGCGGACCGGGGTTCGCTTGCGGATCGCCGATGAGGACCGGGTGGTGGTGCCTCATGCGCTGGAGCGCAAGGCTGGCGTCTGGATGCTGGAAGGAAGAGCTGGAAGCAAGCCGGTCAGCATCAGGCTCGAGGAGATCGAACAGCTCAAGCTGCTGGCGCCCGGTCTGATGGAATAAGAAAAGGGATTCCCAAAATCCGTTTTTCTGTTATGATGGTAGTGGAACTTGCTGTCACAAAGGAGGGTGATATGCCGATGCCAATTACAGCCGACAAGCCGTCATTGGACATGGTTCAGCTGCTGCTGGCGGCTTATGAAATAGGAGATATGATCAATCATTCCCATGAGGTTGCGGAATATCTGAAGTGGAAACAGGCGGTGGAGTCCTCGCCGGACATCCAGGAAGGGATTCGCAACCTGGGCAGGAAGAAAGAACGATTCGCTGAATGTGAACGCTTCGGCCATTTCCATCCTGAGTATCATCGTGCATTGGACGAGGTCAAGGCAGCAGAGAAGGAGCTCGAACGTTTCGAAGCGGTTCGACAATTCAAGGATGCCGAGCAGCGGCTGGATGAGCTGCTGTATGATATATCGAAGACGCTGGCTTATGCCGTATCGGATTCGATCAAGGTGCCGAGCAACAATCCCCTTCCTGTCAAGGGCGGATGTGGCTCCGGCGGACCATGTCGCTGCGGCTGAACCGAGTATTTTGATGCATGAAGAGGGGTATCTATGCAGTTTTGTGAACGTACTGGACTCATCATATGGACACGTGACCTGAAATCCGCCAAATCGTTTGAGAAATACGGCAATGTTCATTACTTCTCGCGCAAGATGCAATATGCAGTCGTCTACGTGAACGCTTCCGAGGCGGAAGGGATCATCGCCCAGCTGCAGAAGCTGCCGTATGTGAAGAGCGTGGAGCGATCCCTGCGATCGGAGATTCCCACGGAATTCTCCCGAACATTGGCCGACAAGACCAGGTCATATTCCCTCTGAGACTATATATTTTGGAAATTTGAATATCAAGTTAGCTCCGCCAAGGTCATGACGTGAGCATTTTGTAGGTGATGGTGTCGGTTGAAATACAAGCTGTCAGCAGGCGATTGAACAACTGGCCTTCAAACCGTCTGCGGTTGGTGCGGAAGCAAAATTCATCCAAATACGCTTGCAGGTGCTTGGGAGCCAGACCATGATAGGTGCCGCCGATAAACGCTTTGGCATTGGAAATCATCGTGTGCAGCCATTTCAGATGATCGGGGGTTTCCTTGACGTTAAACTCGAGCGGCTGGTGATCGTAACCTTCCTCCGCGAGCTTACGATACGAGCGGTACGCATCGCTGCTGATGGTGGCGCCGGGCTCGATATGGCGCCGGGCAAAATCGACCAGCGTCTTGCCTTTGACATTCGGGATGACCTTCATTTTCATATATTGCGGCGATCCTTTCCTGTCCAGTGACACGGCGGCCAGTACGGGGGTTTGTTCCGTACCGCGACCGCGTTTGCCGCCTTCTGTCGGCGCTCCGAAGAACGCGTCATCCAGTTCGACCAAACCGGCCAGTTGGTAGTGGGCATCGCGATCTCCCATGGCTTTGCGAATCTTGTGAAGCATTAACCATGCCGTGGGGTAGGAGATTTCCAGTTCACGCGAAAGAAACACTGCGGAAACGCCGCGTTTATCGTGCGCCACAAGGAAAATCGCCCAAAACCAGATCAGCAGCGGCGTATGGGATTTATGCATAATGGTGCCGGCGGTCACCGAAGCCTGATGCTTGCAGCGCGTGCATTGATACAGCTTGCGGCGTTCCAGATAGTAAAACGCATCGTGCTCGCATTTGGGGCAACAGAAGCCGTTCGGCCAGCGGATCTGGAACAGGTGCTCACGGCATGCGTCTTCCGAATGAAACTTCTCTTGAAACCGCTTTAATGTCATCGCCTCTTGTTGAGCCATGTCAACCACCCTCGAACATTCGTTTGCATTCAGTATATCAAACAAATGTTCGCATGTGAAGGGTTTGCTGAAGCAACTTGATATTCAAATTTGGAAATATTTCCGGATCCTGTTCCGGGTCATTATCAAGTAAATTTCTCACACATTCGTCGATTGATGTCAAAAACTATCGACAAATGTGTGTTTTTTTATTGTCTTATTTTAACTCTGCATTTATAATAGGATTATAAGATTAGTATTTGTAACCTAGTATTTTATTCCTAAGCGCTAAAGGGGGTAGTCTAGTGAAGGATGCAGTCATGAAGCGCTGGAGTACGTACGAACCATATTTCGTCGAACTGGGTAATCACAAAGTAGCAGACATCGTCATAACGAATCATGCCAGGCTGCGATGGGAGAGTCGAGTCGAATCGGAAAAGACCGGTTATGCGGACATTTGCGCTTTCCTGTGGGAACGTCTGAAAGCCGGAAGGATTGAGCCGTATTACCGCAAGGAACATGATGTGTACCTGATCGATGATGATCTCGTCATGGTGGCGGAATTCGCCGAGTTGCCCGGTGAGTCGGATATCGCCGGTGCGCCTGTGCATAAGATGATCGTGGTGACATTCCTGGGTCGAATGTCGGAGACGATGGAGCTTCGTGATCTCAGGTCTTATTACTCATGGCTTCGTCATTCACGTCGGATGACCCTCGTGAAGAGCGTCAGGAAAAGAAGATAGTTCCCCCGGAATTCTTGATCATGTATCGTATTTTTTCAATTTTCTTATAATTCCGATATCCGCAAGACGGAGATGGATTGTGAGCTGAAATGTCGAACCCAGCGCATGGTGATTGCCATGCGCTTTTTCATTTGGGCTCCCGTCCTTTTTCTGATAATATGGAAATGATGCAGCAATAGGAGGGACTGCGGATTGGGGCTTAATTTTCACCAGTTGCATATCTTTCACACCGTTGCCGAATATGGCAGCTTCTCGGCGGCAGCGCATGCGCTGAGCATGACGCAGCCGGCGGTCACGATGCAGGTGCAGGCGCTTGAGGAATACTTCGGGACGAAGCTGTTCCACCGGACCACCAAGCGGGTGGAGCTGTCGGACGCCGGCAAGGCGCTTTTGCATTATGCGCGCCAGGCGATTGAACTGATGAGGGAAACCGAGCGGGTGATGGCCGGTTATACCCAGATGTTGAAGGACAGGCTGCATATGGGGGCCAGCCTGACGATCGGCGAATACATCTTGCCGAGGGTGCTTGTATCGTTTGCCCAGGAATTTTCGAACATCTCGATCAGTCTGAAAGTCCTGAATACGATGCAGATGATCGAGGAAATCGCCAATCATCATCTGACTTTTGGCCTGGTTGAGACGCAGGTCGATCATCCGGACATCGCGTCGGAAGTGGTACTGAGCGATGAACTGGTGCTGATCATGCCTCCCGATCATCCGCTGCGCGATGAGGAGACCCCAACCTTCGAACAGCTGCTCGGGTATCCGTTCGTGCTGCGCGAGCAAGGGTCGGGAACGCGCATGGTGATGGAGAATGAGATGCGGCGCAACGGCTGTGATCCGAGCCGACTCAAGATCGTGATGGAGCTTGGCAGCACAGGCGCGGTGAAATCAGCGGTCGAGGCGGGGATCGGCATGTCGGTGCTGTCCAGATCCTCCGTCAAGCACGAATCCGCGCTCGGAACGGTTCTGACGAAACGAATTCACGGCATGAATATTGTTCGCGATTTCCACGCGGTCTATCTGAAGCATGCCATGCTGCCGATGGCGGCTTTGACGCTGCTGTCTTTCCTGAAGAAGCATGATCTGGAGAACTGGCTGTGACAGTTATGGCGAAAGTTGATCGGAACGAATCATGACAGGGGTATCGCTCATGGGCAGGGCGGATCTGCACATCCATACAACTGCCTCAGACGGGATGCATGCGCCGACGGAGATCGTACAGCTGGCGAAGCAGGCTGGACTTGCTGCGATCGCCATCACCGACCATGACACGACAGGCGGCATCCGGGAGGCGATGGAAGCCGGAGACAGGCTGGGGATGATCGTCGTTCCTGGCGTGGAGATCAGCACGCAGGTGGATGGCAAGGACATTCATATCCTGGGCTATTACATCGACCCGGAGGACAAGCTCCTGTCGGGCAGGCTGGAGCATCTCCGGTCCATCCGGGATCGGCGCAACGAACGGATCATCGGGAAACTGAATGAGCAAGGCATCCGGATCACATTGTCCGAGGTGTGGCATACAGTAAAGAAGAAACCGGGGGAAGAACTGACGATCGGCAGGCCGCATATCGCCGAGGTGCTGGTGCGCAAAGGGGTGGTTGGCTCCATCCCGGAGGCGTTCGATCGGTACCTGGGCGAAGGCGGAAGCGCGTACGTCAGCCCCGAGCGAATCTCGCCCCAGGAGGCGGCAAGATGGATCCACGAGGCAGGCGGATCGGCCGTTATCGCGCATCCCGGCTTGTATGGCGATGATGAGCTGGTCGAGAGGATCATCGGCTGCGGGGTGGACGGCATCGAAGCCTTTCACAGCGATCATTCGCCGGAGGAAGAGATTCGCTATGCGGTGATGGCTGAACGGGCAGGCCTGGTGGCGACAGCCGGATCGGACTATCACGGTGAGCGCATGAAGGACATGCGCCATCAGCAGATTGGAGAGCGTACGGCCCATGTGAGCCTGTTGCAGCGACTGAACAGGAGGGGATAAGTTGATCAGGAAGGCGATCATACCGGCCGCCGGACTTGGTACAAGGTTCTTGCCGGCGACGAAGGCGCAGCCGAAGGAAATGCTGCCGATCGTTGACAAGCCGGCGATCCAGTTCATCGTGGAGGAAGCGATTGAATCCGGAGTGGAAGACATCATCATCGTGACGGGCAAGCACAAGCGGGCGATCGAGGACCATTTTGACAAGTCTCCGGAGCTGGAGCTGATGCTGGAGGAGAAGGGCAATCAGGAGCTGCTGGACATGGTCAGGCGGGTGACCAATCTGGCAGACATCCACTACATTCGCCAGAAGGAGCCTCTGGGGCTGGGACATGCCGTGCTGTGCGCGCGCAAGTTTATCGGCCATGAGCCGTTTGCCGTGCTGCTGGGCGATGATATCATCAGGAGCGAGAAACCGACGCTGAAGTCGATGATCGAGGTTTACGACAGGCTGCGGACCTCCGTCATCGGCGCGATGGAAGTGCCGCACGAGGAAGTGGACCGGTACGGCATCATCTCGCCGGAAGAGAAGAACGGCATCATCCGCATCCGGGATCTCGTCGAGAAGCCTCGGCCGGAGGACGCGCCGTCCAACCTGGCGGTGATCGGCAGATACATCATCGAGCCGGAGATCTTCTCGCTGCTCGAGCGCGCTTTGCCGGGCAAGGGCGGGGAGATCCAGCTGACCGACGCGCTGCGCGAACTGAACAGGCAGAAGCAGATGGTGGCCTATCGCCTGGAGGGGACGCGATACGATATCGGCGACAAGCTCGGCTACATCAAGGCGACGGTCGATCTTGCCCTGGCGAGGCCGGATCTGCGGGAGCAGGTGAAGCGCTATCTGCTGGAACTGACGAGCAACTGGAAGGAATAGAGCGGGTCGGGAGGTTTCCCGGCCCGCTTCGCTTGATTCATGATAAACGCAGTTCAATGTCGAACGGGGGGCGAGATGGGGGGCTTGACCACCAGTCGTTCGCATGTTCCCTGTCCGGACTATCCGCGTTCCAGGCTGTTGACGTAGCTCTCGTCCGGCGTGATGTACAGCGTCTTCTGATGATCATAGATGACGAATCCGGGCTTGGCTCCGTTAGGCTTGCGCACATGCTTGATCAACGTGTAATCCACCGGCACCTGGCTGGAGGTGCGAGCCTGGCTGTAATAGGCCGCAAGCTGCGCGGCGGCAAGCAGCGTCTCGTCTCCATAGGTGGAGCTGCGGATGACCACGTGCGATCCCGGGATATCCTTCGTATGCAACCACGTATCGTTCGGATAGGCGAGCCGGTTCGTCAGGTAGTCATTCTGCGTGTTGTTCTTCCCCACATAGATGGCGATGCCCTCGCTGGATCTGAACATCAGCGGCGCGGGTGTCGCCGCTTTTTTCTTCTTGCCCGCCTGGGAGTTGCGGTTGCGCACATAGCCCTGGGCGGCCAACTCCTCGCGAATCTCGTCGACGTCGGCGAGCGAGGCGTCGTTCAACTGATGGATCAGCGTCTTGAAGTACTCGATCTCCTGCTTCGTCGACTCGATCTGTTCCTGCACGGCGATCAGGCTGTTCTTCAGCTTGTTGTAGCGCTTGAACAGGCGCTGCGCGTTCTCGCTTGGGGTGAGCTGCGGATCAAGCGTCACGGTGATCGTCGGCTGCGCTTCATCATAATAGTCGATCAGGTCAACGGATGTCTGTCCGCGAGTGATGAGATGCAGCGATGCGGTGAGCAGCTCGCCGAGCTTTCTGTAGCGGTCGGCGTCCTGGGCTTCCTTCAGCGATTCGTACAGCTTCTCCAGCTTTTTCTCATTTTTGTTCAGTTCATTGGCCAGGAATCGCATGAGATCGGCGGTCTTCTGCTTGACCAGATCTCTCTGCGCCTTCTCGCTGAAGTAGGCGGTCAGACATTCGCTCATCTGCCCGAATGTCGTCAGTTCGCCCGAAGTATGGGTGAGGCGCAGGGCGGAGAACAGCGTCTTGCCGTCCTCCTTCTCCAGGATGCAGGGCTCCCAGGCGCCTGTCCGCAGCATATGGTGCAGGCTCTCGAGCTCCTGATGCAGGCTGCCGCCGCTCGCCGCGCGATGGACAAGCTCACGCGCCGTGAGCGGCCCGATGCCGCTGAACGTGTCCATCAGCTTGCGCTCGATCACTTCGCTGCTGTCGAGCACGGAGATGGCGTCATATTCGAACAGCTCGGGCAGTCTGGCTCGAAGCTGCTCTGCGGGTATGCCCAGCAGGTTGTGCTTGTCCTGGGCAGGCGGCGGCGTATAGGTAACGCCGGGCATGACGATCCGATAGCTGCTGAGCGCCGGCGTGACATGATGGATGCCGTCGAGTATTGTCTGGCTGGCCGGATCGGCCAGGATGATGTTGCTGTGTCTGCCCATCAGCTCGATGATCAGCAGCTTGGCGCTGAGATCGCCGATTTCATCGCGCTGGCGGATGTACATATGGATGATGCGCTCCATGCCGACCTGTTCGATCCGCTCGATGATGCCGTTCTCGCAATGCTTGCGAAGCAACATGCAGAACATCGGAGCTTCCGCCGGATTGACGAAGGTCTCGCTGGTCAGATGAGCGCGGGGGATGCTGGGATTGGCCGACAGGAGCAGCTTGTGGTTGTGGCCCGCGGCTCGCACCTGCATGACGATATCGTGCTCACCTGGTTGGTGGATCTTGCTGATGCGGCCATCCCTGAGCGTCTGCAGCTCGCGGACGACCGCATGAACGACCACTCCGTCCAAAGACATACGGTTCACCTCTAACCTGAGTCGTGCTTGAAAAGTCTACACTCCATCATGCCATATTTTTCGCCATTTATGAAGTGCGCTTTTGGGCGGGTTGCAAGGGACGGCCTGAGACAACGCTGCGATGGGATATTTTGCGGCTTGTCAGAATACATATTGGTAGACAGGTTGTGGGGGCGTACCGGTCATGGCATCAGTCGCTTCCCTGCGCGGTCTGTTGTCAATATGGGTGCCAGACTTGCGCAAGACGTGATGGCTGCTGGTCCGACACCGGCATCCTGGAGGATACGGGGTCAGCCAGGCATGCCTTCAGATCTCACAAGGAGGGAAATGGATGAGTCAGCAAATGTGGCATCAAATGAGCGCACAGGACGTCGTCCGGCTGCAGCAGACAGATGCGGAACAAGGACTTACGGACAAGGAGGCCAGGGCGAGACTGGCGTCTTACGGCCCGAATGTCATCAGCGAAGGAGCCAGGGTGAACCCGCTGGTGCTGTTCATTCAGCAATTCAAGGATTTCATGGTGCTGGTGCTGCTGGGTGCTACGCTTATATCCGGTCTGCTCGGAGAATATCTGGATGCCATCACGATCCTGGCGATTATCGTGATGAACGGAATCCTCGGCTTCATCCAGGAATATCGCGCCGAGAAATCGCTTCGGGCGCTCAAGGAGCTGTCCGCGCCGGTCGCCAGGGTGATCCGCGGCGGCAAGGTGCAGCAGGTGGCGGCGAGCACGCTCGTTCCGGGCGATCTCATCCTGCTCGAAAGCGGCGACCGGATACCGGCGGATGTGCGCTTCATCGAGGTGAACAACCTCTACGTGGAGGAGTCGGCGCTCACCGGCGAATCGGTGTCCGTGAGCAAACGGACGGAGGTGATCCCGGAGGAAGATGCGCCCCTCGGCGATCGTCGCAATCTCGGTTTTCTCGGCACGATGGTCACGCGCGGCACGGCGAGGGCGGTCGTGGTGGGCACCGGGATGAATACGGAAATGGGCAAGATCGCGGACCTCATCCAGACGACCGATGCGATGGAGACGCCGCTGCAGCACCGGCTGGAGCAGCTGGGCAAGATCCTGATCGTCATCGCCCTGGCGCTTACGGTGATGGTGGTGCTGGCCGGCATCCTGCACGGTCAACCCGCCTACGGCATGTTCCTCGCCGGGGTCAGCCTGGCTGTGGCGGCGATACCCGAAGGCTTGCCGGCGATCGTGACGATCGCCCTGGCGCTAGGCGTGCAGAGGATGATCAAGCGCAAGGCGATCGTGCGCAAGCTGCCTTCCGTGGAGACGCTCGGCTGCGCGTCGGTGATCTGCTCGGACAAAACGGGCACGCTGACGCAGAACAAGATGACGGTGACCCATGTCTGGAGCGGAGGCTCCCTCTATGAAGTGAGCGGACGAGGCTATGAACCCTTCGGCGAGATCGCGCTCGACGGCCAAGCCGTCGATGCGAGGCGCGATCCGGCGCTGCGCCGTCTGCTGCAGGTCGGCGTGCTGTGCAACAACGCCGCCCTCGTGGAAATTCCGGAGGGCGGTGGCTCGGGCGCAACGTTGGCATCGGCGGGGAAGGGGGCCGTCAAGGGAGCGGCGAAGGGCGCATCCAAAACCTACGACATCAAGGGTGATCCGACCGAGGGGGCCTTGCTCGTGCTGGGCAGCAAGGCGGGCATGTCGCAGCAATCGCTCGCCGGCCTGTATAAGCGGGTGAAGGAGTTCCCGTTTGATTCGGAACGCAAGCGGATGTCCGTCGTCGTCGAGCATCAGGGCGGGCGCATCGTCTGCGTCAAGGGAGCGACGGAGGTGCTGCTCGATCTGTGCTCCTACATGCTGTGGGAAGGTCATGTCGTTCCGCTGACCGGAACGCTGCGCCAGAAGGTGATGGCGGCCAACGACGCGATGGCGAAGGACGCCCTGCGCGTGCTTGCCCTTGCTTATCGGGATGCGAAGGAGGGAGAGGAGCTGGAGTCGGAGCAGGATGCGGAGCGGGGGCTTACGCTGATCGGCCTCGTCGGCATGATCGACCCGCCGCGCGAAGAGGTGAAGGAAGCCATCTTCAAATGCAAGCAGGCTGGCATCCGGACCGTCATGATCACCGGCGACCATCAGGCGACCGCCGAAGCGATCGCCAGACAGCTCGGCATCCTGCCGCCGAACGGCATCGTCGTGAACGGGCGCGAGCTGGCGGCGATGAGTGACGAGGAGCTGGACAGGAAGGTGGAGCAGATCTATGTCTACGCCCGCGTGGCGCCGGAGCACAAGCTGCGCATCGTCAAATCGCTGCAGCGGCGCGGCCATGTGGTGGCGATGACCGGCGATGGCGTCAACGACGCTCCGGCCATCAAGGCGGCGGACATCGGCATCGCGATGGGCATCACGGGAACCGACGTATCCAAGGAAGCCTCCTCGCTCGTGCTGAGCGACGACAACTTCGCCACGATCGTGGCGGCGATCGAGGAAGGGCGGGGCATCTATGAGAACATTCGCAAGTTTATCCGCTATCTGCTTGCGTCCAATGTCGGCGAGATCCTGGTCATGTTCCTCGCGATGATGCTGGGCATGCCCCTGCCGCTTGTGCCGATCATGATCCTGTGGGTGAATCTCGTCACCGATGGCTTGCCGGCGATGGCGCTTGGCGTCGACCAGGCGGAGGACGATCTGATGAAGCAGAAGCCCCGTCCGGCCAAAGAGAACATCTTCGCGCGCCGACTCGGCTGGAAGATCATCAGCCGCGGCATCCTGATCGGCCTGTGCACGCTGGCGGCCTTCTGGATCACGCTGAGGACGGAGCCGGACGATCTGCCGCTCGCCCAGACGGTGGCATTTGCCACGCTGGTGATGGCGCAGCTCATCCACGTCTTCGACTGCCGCAGCTCGCGCTCGATCTTCCATCGCAACCTGCTGGAGAACAGATACCTCGTGCTGGCGGTGCTGTCCTCGATCATCCTGATGGTCGGCGTCATCTACATCGACGCATTGCAGCCGGTGTTCAAGACGGTCGATCTCAGCTTGCGGGATTGGTCGCTGGTGTTCGTGTTCGCCGGCATACCGACCTTCGTCATGGGCATCGGCAGCGTGATGCGCGGTGCGCCGAAGAAAACGAACAAGACGCTGATCAGCGGCAGCGGCGCCGCCCAGAGCAAATCCAAACCTGCTGCCTGACGGGAGCATGGAGCAACGGCGGAATGTCTGATTCCGCCGTTGTGGCGTTGGCCGGCGCATCGGCAGTCTGTGAAGCTCTCTCCTTGTGTATGGAGGCGGACACCTCCTTCGCTGGCGCACATAGCAGTGGCGGTTTCGACTCGCTTGCCTTATGATAGTAGCGTAGGTTGTTCCATGAAGTGGCGGATGCCTTGCTGATGTTCGGCAGCATTCCTCGATGAACGGCCATCGACTTTCGCAGGCAAGGAGTGGCTTGGGTTTGCAATTTACGAAGATGCATGGATTGGGCAATGATTTTATCGTGGTGGCGGGGGAGCAGACGCTGCCCGGAGGGGTGGCCGATCTCGCCGTCAGATTGTGCGACCGGAACTTTGGCATCGGCGCTGACGGACTGGTATACATCCTGCCTTCGGAGAAGGCGGACTTCATGATGCGCATCATCAATGCGGACGGATCGGAAGCGGAGCAATGCGGCAATGCCGTGCGCTGCGTGGCCAAATACGTCTACGACCATGGTCTGACGGACAGGTCCGTCATCACGATCGAGACGATCGGCGCTGGCGTGCAGCCGCTGGAGCTGACGATCGAGGAGGGCAAGGTCAAGCTCGTCAAGGTGGATATGGGCGAGCCGATCCTGGACGGACTCCGGATCCCGACCCTGATCGACAGGAATCCGGTGATCAATGAACAGCTGGAGGCCGAGGGACGGGAGTTTCGCTTCACGGCCGTGTCGATGGGCAATCCGCACTGCGTCATCTATGTGGAGGATGCGGTGCATTTCGATCTTCATCGCTGGGGGCCTGTGCTGGAGCGTCATCCGCTGTTCCCGAAGCGGGTGAATGTGGAGTTCGCCACCGTCAACGACCGCGGGCAGATCGACATGCGCGTCTGGGAGCGCGGCGCCGGCCCGACGCTGGCTTGCGGCACCGGTGCGTGCGCGACGCTGGTGGCCAGCGTGTTGAACGGCTACACCGATCGGCGGGCGACCGTATCGCTGGCAGGCGGCGACCTGCTCATCGAATGGGACGAAGCGACCAACCGCGTGTATATGACCGGTCCGGCCACGGAAGTATTCACGGGCAGCTTGTCTTGACGGCTGCCCTTCTTTTATTGATGGAAGTGTTTCCATCGGTTGCAGCCGAAATCAATTGAAAGTTCAATTCTCTCGATGCCAATTCCGCTCATCTTCCGCTAGTGCTGCGTGATGCCATCCTGATACCATGCAACATCCGGACAAGCCCAAATTCTTTGCCAAATCCCAAAACCGTTTGCGCTGCTTCTCAGTCTAATCATTGCAGGATCATAACAGGAAGGAAGAGGAAGCCTTGAAGCTGTCAGACGAGCGATCGGATACTCGGCGGCATGCGCCGCAAGCGGGTGACATGACGCGACCATCCCGGGCGGACCTGGTGCGGGCCGCAAGACGCGGCGACGATCACGCCTTCTTCGAGCTGGTCAGCATGCACAAGTCTCAGCTCTATCGGATGGCGTGGACGTATCTGCGGCAGGAGCAGGATGCGCTGGAGGCGGTGCAGGAGACGGTCTGCCGCGCTTATGTGGGGCTGAAAAAATTGCGCAACGACGAGCTGTTCACCACCTGGCTGGTGCGGATCCTGCTCAATGTCTGCATGGATGAGCTCAAAAGGCGCGGCAGGCAATCCCCCTCCAGCGAGCCGTGGCAGCAGGATCAGCCTCGTGGCAAGACGATGTGCAGCACGGATAGACAGGATCTGACCGTGGAGGACAGGCTGGAGCTGGAGCAGGCGCTGCAGCGGCTGGATGAGCCGGAGAAGCAGGTGATCCTGCTCAAATACTTCGAGGACATGACGATCACGGATATTGCCAATGTGCTGGGGTGTCCACCGGGCACGATCAAGACGAGGCTGCATCGGGCCCTGGTCCAACTGCGTGATTGGCTTGGGAAAGGAAGTGAGGCGCGTGGCTGATCATCTGGAGAGAGATGAGCGTTGGTTGCGGGATCTCGATGAACAAGCGGAGCGATTGACCGAGGCCGGCGAGGAATATCGCAGCATACCGGTTCCGGATGCGATCGACCTGTATATCGAACGCGGCATTCGGGAAGGGAAGCGCCGTTCGCGCATCAGGTCGGGGTGGCGTTACGGGGGCATATCGGCGGCAGCCGTGCTCCTGGTGTTCGTGCTTGGGCTGCGCATCTCGCCCGCGTTGGCCAATGCCGTAAGCCAGATCCCGGGAATGGAATATTTCGTGAATCTGGTTCGTTTCGACAAGGGGCTGGAGCTGGCGCTGGAGAACGAATATATCCAGCCGGTCGGGAGCTTCGATGAGCATGACGGAGTGCGGCTGACCATCGAGGGAGTGATCGCCGATGCCCATCGGATGGAGATCTTCTTCAGCGTGCGGAGTCTGGAGAATGCGGAGCTGGAGGTGACCGGCGTCAGCGCGATTGATGCCGATACCGGCCAGACGCTCCGCACGGTCTTTATGGACAGAAGGGCACAAGGGCGCGTCGGCGTCTACTTCATGAAGGATGAACCGCTGCCAGATCGCGTCGCTCTGGAAGTCGGGGTCAAGACGTATCCGGTGGCATCGGCAGATGGCCCGCCTCTCAAGCCGAAGGCAACGCCTGTATTGCCGGAGCGATGGTCCGGAGCCTACCCGTTGCCCGACGGCATCTGGTCGGTGGAGTTCGACCTGGATCACGGGATATTCCGCGACATGCAACAGATCTATGAGCTGGACGAGACGATAGAGGCGCAAGGCCAGCGGATCACGTTGAAACGGGCAGTCGTTCATCCGATAGGCGTCAGCCTGGAAGTCGAGGTGGATCCGGACAATACGATGGAGATCTTCCATCTGGATCTGAATGATCTGAGGTTGTTCAATGAAAAAGGCGAGAGCTACCGGGCATACATGCGATACGACGGCAATTATTACTTTGAGAGCCCGTACTTTGCCATGCCGAAGGAACTGTACATCGAAGGAAGGCGTATCCGTGCGATTGACAAGGATCAGCTCGAGGTGGAGCTGGATCTGGAATCGCGCAGCCTGGTTCGCAGGCCGGATGACAGGCTGGAGCTTGCGGATGTGATCGAACACGAGGATGCTTACGAGCTGTTGTTCCGGGTGCATCAGGACCAGGATGACATGTCCATCCACAACATATTTGACAGCCGATTCCGCGACAGCGGAGGGAATGAATATGAGTCTACGCTCCATTCCTATGCTGCCAGGGATGCCTCGGAGCCGTTTACGATCATTCATTACATGATCCCAAAGCTGCCATATGAGGGGAATCTGATCCTTCCGTTGATCGGGTATCCCAACTTCATCGAGGCTCCGTTCCGCATTCAGATCAAGTGAGGGGATGCATGAACGTTTTGTGAAGATGCGCAGCCCGCAGGGCAAAAATCCGACCGGAACGCTCTTATTTTTCCACGCCGATTGTGATACCATTAGGATGATGAAATCATGAGAACATTGGTGGGATGAGTGTGAAACAAGATTTGCGCACCGCGCTTGACGAACGGATCATCGTCGGCGATGGCGCGATGGGCACTTACCTATATCAGCAGGGCTTTCCGGTCGGCATCTCCTATGAGGAGCTGAATCTGACGAAGCCGGATGTCATAGCCGACGTGCATCGCCGATATTATGAAGCAGGCGCGCGGCTGATCGAGACGAACACCTTCTCGGCGAATCGGGAGAAGCTGTCGAAGTTCGGCCTCGGGGATGAGGTGGAACGCATCAATCGCGCGGCGGTGCGCATCGCGCGCAGCGCTGTCGGCGAGGACGCCTATATCGCCGGTGCGGTCGGCTCGATCCGGGCCGGCCGGCGCAACGACATCAGCGAGGACGAGCTGCGCCGGAACTTCGCGGAGCAGGTTGGCGCCTTGCTCGAGGAAGGCGTGGATGCCATCCTGCTCGAGACGTTCTATGACCTGGAGGAGCTGCTCGTCGCCCTTCGCGTTGTTCGGGAACGCAGCAGCAGCATGACGGTCATCGCCCAATTTGCGGTGGATGACGTCGGAAGGACGCAGGACGGCTATGCGATCCAGGAAGCGTTCGAGCGGGCCGTTGGGGAAGGAGCTGACATCGTCGGCTTCAATTGCCGCAGCGGTCCCTACGGCATCCTGCGCGCGATGGACAAGCTGGCGTCGCCGCCCAGGGTGCCGATGTCCGTATTCCCCAATGCGGGGATGCCGGACCTGATCGACGGGCGGGTGGAGTTTATGGCGTCGCCGGAATATTTCGCCGAGAGCGCCCGGACGTTCGCGGAGCGCGGCATGCGCCTCATCGGCGGCTGCTGCGGCACGACGCCGGAGCATATCGCGGCGATCGCAAGGTCGCTCGCGGGCGGCCTGCCGGCGACGGATGCGGATGAAGCTGCGGCCATCCCGCAGGGGATATCCGCAAGGGATGCCGGGATCACGGCTCGCCTGCAGCTGAACGAACGCCCCGCTGCGGCCGCCTGGCACAGGACGCCCCCTCCAGCGCAGCAGCCGACGATCCTTGACCTGTTGAAGCAGAGACACACGGTCATCGTCGAACTGGACCCGCCGCGCGATCTGTCGATCGACCGGTTCATGCGGGGGGCGGAAGCGCTGCGGGATGCCGGCGCGGACATGATCACCCTGGCGGACAACTCGATGGCCGTCACGCGCATGAGCAATATGGCGCTTGGCCACCTGATGCAGGAGCGGCTCGGCATTCGCCCGCTCGTCCATATCGCCTGCCGTGACCGCAACCTGATCGGCACCCAGTCGCATATGATGGGCCTGCATGCCCTGGGCATCGACCATGTGCTGGCGGTGACCGGCGATCCGGCCCGGGTGGGAGATCTGCCGGGTTCCAGCTCGGTCTATGATCTGACCTCCTTCGAGATCATCCGGATGATCAAGCAGCTCAATGAAGGCATCGCCTTCTCTGGCAAGCCGCTCAAGCAGAAGGCCAACTTCATCGTCGGCGCGGCCTTCAACCCGAACGTGAAACATCTGGACAAGGCGGTCAAACGTTTGGAGAAAAAGGTGGAGGCCGGAGCGGATTTCGTCATGACGCAGCCGGTGTACGATCCGGAGCTGATCCGGCAGATCGCCGGGATGACGAAGCATATCCCGATCCCGATCTTCATCGGCATCATGCCGCTTGCCTCCGGACGCAATGCCGAATTCCTGCATAACGAAGTGCCGGGCATCCAGCTGTCTGACGAAGTGCGCGCCCGCATGGCAGGTCTGGAAGGGGAGGAAGGGCGCCGGACCGGCGTGGCGATCGCCAAGGAACTGTTGGAAGAAGCGATGCGATGGTTTAACGGCATCTACCTGATCACGCCTTTCCTGTCCTATGAGATGACGGTGGAGCTCGTCGAGCATGTCTGGCAGCTCTCGCCGCACGGACGGCCGGTGAACATCGCGAACCGCGGATGACGACAAGCCTCATGGCATGTGACGATCACGGTGCGGAGGGTTCTCCGCACCGTGATTTTAACTTGTACCGGCTTGAAAAATGGATTAAAATAGGGTAATGGATGTGATGGCATGTTACGGAGTATGACGGGATTCGGGCATGCGGAGCGCGTGGCGCTGGGATACAGGATCCAGATCGATATCCGGTCCGTGAACCATCGATACAGCGAGATCGTCGTTCGCATGCCGCGCGAATGGCAGATCCATGAGGATCCGTTGCGCAAGCTGATCCAGCAATCGATCAGACGCGGGCGCATCGACGTGTTCGTCACGGTGGACAGGGATCCGAACAGCGCTCTCCAGCCCGCGGTGAACTGGCCGCTCGTCGAGAGTTACATCGCGGCGGCTGACAGGATCCGCGACCGATTGAACCTGCCCGAGAGCGATGGGCTCAAGCCGCGCGATCTGCTTCTCCTGCCGGATATCTTGCTTACGTCCGATGAGCGGCCGGAGGATGCGGAGGCGTTGCGCGGCGAACTGGAGTCGTGCGCGCGGGAAGCGGTCGAGCAGCTGGTCGCGATGCGCGAGGCGGAGGGGCTGTATCTGAAGGAAGAGCTGGCTGCACGACTGGTGACGGTCAGCGAGCTGAGAGAAGCGCTCGTCCGCGAAGCTCCTGAAGCGGTGGAGCATTTGCGCCGGAAGCTGCGCGAGCGCGTACAGGAGCTGCTGGAGGATACGGGCAAGTTCGATGAGCAGCGATTCGTGATGGAAGTGGCGCTTTTGGCGGATCGCGCGAACATCGACGAGGAGCTCGCCCGTCTGGACAGCCATTGTCAGCAGTTTCTCGCCTTGCTCGATGCCGATGAGCCGGTGGGGCGCAAGCTCGATTTTCTCATACAAGAGATGAACAGGGAAGCCAACACGATCGGTTCCAAGGCCAACTTTATCTCGATCACGAATCTGGTGGTTGAACTGAAAGCGGAACTGGAGAAGTTGCGCGAACAGGTGCAGAATCTCGAATGATACCGGGGTATCGCTGCAGCGGGTTGGTATGTGGCGTGACGAGGCAGGCAATAGAATAAACATACATATATGCGTATGCGGTTGGCTAGCTGGAGCTTAATAGATTCGGAGGGGTTAGGATGGCAATCAAGCTTATTAATATCGGGTTCGGTAACATCGTCTCAGCGAACCGCATCATTTCGATCGTGAGTCCAGAGTCTGCGCCGATCAAGCGGATCATCCAGGAAGCTCGCGACCGACACATGCTGATCGATGCAACCTATGGCCGCCGGACCAGAGCGGTCATCATCACGGACAGCGATCATGTGATCTTGTCTGCTGTTCAACCGGAGACCGTCGCCCATCGTTTGTCGTCCAAGGATGAAGAGACTGAGGATTAGGATACGCGAGAGGACTAATGCACGATGAATAAAGGATTGTTGCTCGTATTGTCAGGACCATCAGGCGTCGGCAAGGGAACCGTCTGCGCAGCGCTGCGCAACAAAGCGAAGGATCTCGTTTATTCGGTGTCGGCCACAACACGCAAGCCCCGTCAGGGAGAAGTGGACGGCATCAACTATTTCTTCAAGACCAGGCAGGAATTCGAGCGCATGATCGCGCAGGACGAACTGCTGGAATGGGCGGAGTACGTCGGTAATTACTACGGCACCCCCGCCAAGTTCGTGCACCAGACTTTGGCCGAAGGCAAGGACGTGTTCCTGGAGATCGAGGTGCAGGGCGCGATGAAGATCAAGCAGAAGTTTCCGGAAGCGGTGTTTATCTTCCTGGCCCCGCCTTCGTTGTCGGAGCTGGAGAAGCGCATCACCGGCCGCGGCACGGATGACGCCGAGGTCATCCGCCAGCGGATGAGCGTTGCGATCAATGAGATCAAGCTGATGGATGAGTACGATTATGTCGTGGTCAACGATGAGATCGATTGCGCATGTCAGCGCATTATGAGTATTATAGAAGCAGAGCACTGCAAGCGGGAACGCATCGTTCCGCTGCTTACAACCAGCCTGAACGGGGTGATATGATCATGTTGTATCCATCAATCGATGAGATCATGGAGAAGGTAGACAGCAAATATTCGCTGGTGGTTGGCGCATCCAAACGTGCCAGAGCGCTTCGGGAAGGCGCCAAGTCGCAGCTTGAGAAGCCGCGTTCGCACAAGCAGGTCGGCATCGCTCTCGAGGAGATCTACCTGGATCTGATCAAGCTCGAGAACAACAACGCCAAGTAATGCCAGACATACGCCATAGACCTGTCAAGGGACAAGCCCGCAGTACGGCTGTCCTGGCATATCCGATGGCATATCCATAGGAAAGGTTGGGAAGAGAACATGCTTCTTTTCATCCCAACCTTTTCTTGATCTTTCCGACATTTTCTCCTTACGGGGGCCGGAGGTGGCAATCGATGTTAAGAGGCAAGACGATCGTCCTCGGCGTCAGCGGCGGCATCGCGGTGTACAAGGCGGCCGCACTGACGAGCAGGCTGGCGCAGGGCGGAGCGGACGTGCATGTGATCATGACCGAATCGGCGACGAAGTTCGTCAGCCCGTTGACCTTTCAAACCTTGTCGCGCAATCGCGTGCATACGGATACCTTCGATGAGCAGGATCCCTCCGTCGTCGGGCATATCGCACTAGCTGACCGGGCGGATCTGTTCGTGGTGGCGCCGGCGACGGCGAATATCATCGGCAAGCTGGCCTCAGGCATCGCCGATGACATGCTCAGCACGACGCTGCTGGCGACGACCGCACCGGTCCTGATGGCGCCGGCGATGAATGTCCACATGTATCAGCATCCGGCTGTCCAGGACAATATCCGGACGCTGCGGAGCCGCGGCGTTCACTTCATCGAACCGGGCGTTGGCCAGCTGGCCTGCGGGTACGTCGGTCAAGGCCGACTGGCCGAACCGGAGCAGATCTATGACGAGATCGTGCGACGCCTGACCCCGGATCAGACGCTTGCCGGCTGCAAGGTGCTCGTCACGGCGGGCGGGACGCTGGAGAGGATCGACCCGGTTCGCTACATCACGAACGATTCCTCCGGCAAGATGGGCTATGCGATCGCCCAGGCGGCGCAGGAGATGGGCGCCGACGTCACGCTCGTGTCGGCCAATGTCACCCTGCCGGCGCCCGCTGGTGTGAACCTGGTGAAGGTCGTCTCCACCCGCGACATGTATGATGCGGTGATGGCTCGTCTGGATGACCACCAGCTGATCATCAAGGCGGCGGCGGTGGCGGACTATCGCCCGGTCGTTCAGGCGCAGCAGAAGATCAAGAAGAAGGACGAACGGCTGACGCTGGAGCTGGAGAGAACGGAGGATATCCTCGCGGAGATCGGACGGCGGAAGTCGGGTCAATATGTCGTTGGCTTCGCGGCGGAGACCGATCAGCTGGAGGAGAACGCGATGAAGAAGGTGCTCGGGAAGAACTGCGATCTCGTCGCGGCCAATGATGTGTCTTCCAGCGTCGCGGGCTTCCGCTCGGACAACAATGAACTGAAGCTGTATGATGCCACGGGTCTGGTCGGCACGATCCCGCTCATGCCGAAGCTGGAAGTGGCCAGGCGCCTGCTCCGCTTCGTCGCCGAACGGATGAAGGCAGACAGGGGCGCAAGAACATGATCGCCAGCGTGATCGTGGACGTGCAGGCCAGGCAAACCGACCGGGCCTTCGATTACCTCGTGCCGGAGAGCATGCGCGACTGGATCGAGATCGGCAGCCGCGTCGCCGTGCCTTTCGGGCCGCGGCTCATCCAGGGCTTCGTGATCGGCTTCCCGTCCGAGAGCGAGCTGGATGTGTCGAGGCTCAGGCCGATCGAGCAGCTGCTGGACATTCAGCCTCCGCTGAATGAAGAGCTCGTGCGGCTCGGAAGGTGGATGAGCGAACGCTATCTGTGCCGGGAGATCACGGCGCTGACGGCGATGGTGCCGGCCGCCCTGAAGGCGAAGTACGACCGCGTGCTGGCGCCAGGCGAGGATGCGGATGAGGAGACGCTGTCGGCTCTGGGCGAGCTGGAGCGATCCATCATCAGGCTGCTGAAGGACAAGGGCCCGATGTCCCGCGATGCGCTGGTGCAACAGGTGCCCAGGGCCGAACGGGCGATCAAGCGGCTGGTCACCAGCGGGATCATCGCGGAGCAGCAGCTGGTGAAGGATCAGTCGCAGGGCAAGAAGGTGCTGACCGTCCATCCGGCGGTTCCGCCGGAGCAGCTGCAGAAGGCGCTTGGGACGATCACCGCCCGGGCGCCGAAACAGCGGGAGGTGATCCGATTCCTCCTCGAGCATCCGCGGCCGATCGCGGTTGGCGAGCTTGCCTCGCTGCTGAAGGGGGATGTCTCTTCGGCGGTCAGGGCGCTGGCTGGCAAAGGGCTGGTCGAGCTCCGCAGCGAGACGGTGATGCGCGATCCGTACAAGCATCGGTCCTTCGAGCGAACGAGACCTCTGCCGCTGACGGCCGCTCAGGGCAAGGTGTTCGAGGAGATCCGGGCGGCGCTGGATTCCGGGAGACCGCATGCCTTCCTCCTGCAGGGAGTGACGGGAAGCGGCAAGACGGAGATCTATCTGCAGGCGATCGAGCGGGTGCTGGCCGCCGGCAAGGAAGCGATCGTGCTCGTTCCCGAGATCTCGCTGACGCCGCAGATGGTGGAGCGGTTCAAGGGCAGATTCGGCGATCTGGTCGCGGTCATGCACAGCCGGTTGTCGCAAGGGGAACGCTATGATGAGTGGCGCAGGATTCAGCTGTCGCAGGCGAAGGTGGTCGTGGGCGCCCGCTCGGCGGTGTTCGCGCCTTTTCGCCATATCGGCATCATCATCATCGATGAGGAGCACGAGACGAGCTACAAGCAGGAGGAGAGCCCCAGGTATCACGCGCGGGACATCGCCCTGTGGCGCATCAGGCAGCATGGCGCCACGCTCGTGCTCGGTTCGGCCACGCCTTCGCTGGAGACCTACCGGGCAGCGACCGAACCGGGAGCGGATGAACCGCGGATCATGCGACTCGCCCTGGAGGAGAGGGTGGCGGGCCGACCGCTCCCTCCCGTGAAGCTCGTCGACATGCGCGAGGAACTGCACAGCGGCAACCGCTCGATGTTCAGCCGACCGCTCCGCGAGGCGATCGAGGACCGCCTTGCGCGCGGCGAGCAGATGATCCTGCTGCTCAACCGCCGCGGCTACTCGACCTTCGTCATGTGCCGCTCCTGCGGCACCGTCTGCGAGTGTCCGCATTGCGACATCTCGCTGACCTATCATCGCAGCTCGCGCACGCTGCGCTGCCATTACTGCGGCTATGCGGAGCGGGAGCCTGAGCGGTGTCCGGCATGCGAGAGCCCCCATATCCGCTTTTTCGGCACCGGCACGCAGCGCGTCGAGGAGGAGCTCGTCCGCCTGTATCCCGGCATCCGCGTCATCCGCATGGATGTGGATACGACGAGCGAGAAAGGCGCGCACGAGAAGTGGCTGAAGATGTTTCAGGAGCGGCGGGCCGATGTGCTGCTCGGCACGCAGATGGTGGCCAAGGGGCTCGATTTCCCGTATGTGACGCTGGTCGGCGTGATCGCGGCCGATTCGGTGCTGCGCATCCCGGACTTTCGCTCGGCGGAGCGGACCTTCCAGCTGCTCACGCAGGTGGCGGGGCGCGCGGGCAGGCATGATCTGCCCGGCGAGGTGATCGTGCAGACGTATGCCCCCGACCACTACAGCATCGTCAGCGCAAGCCAGCATGACTACGCGGCATTTGTGCGGCGCGAGCTGGAAGAGCGGCGCTTGCTTGGATACCCGCCGTACAGCCGGCTCATCCTGATCACGCTCAGCCACCTGCAGCTGGCGGCCGTCATGCGTGCCGGAGAGCAGCTGGCGCAGTCGATCCGGCGGCTGTGGGAAGCCCGCCGGCAGTCCCGCCAGGAACCTGGCGGAGCGGACGACGAGCTGCTCGTGCTCGGCCCAGTGGCTTCGCCGATCCCGCGGATCAAGGATAGATATCGATTCCAATGCATGGTAAAATATCGGGGAAACGTGCCCGCGACGGAGCTCGTCCGGGCAGCGGCTGACGACATCGGGCGATCCGGCGATCAGGATCTGCAGCTCGTGATCGACGTTGATCCGTACATGATGATGTGATGACAGCCGGAACGAAGAATGCAGCAATCATATCAGGTATACAATGATAGTAAGGAAGGGGCTGACCGCATATGGCGATCAGAATAATCGTGAAGGATCCTGATCCGGTATTGCGCGAGAAGGCGAAGCCGGTCACCAAGTTCAATGCCAATCTGCACAAGCTTCTGGATGATATGGCGGAGACGATGTACGATGCCAACGGCGTCGGGCTGGCCGCCCCGCAGATCGGCATCCTGAAGCGCGTCATCGTCATCGACACGGGTGACGAGCACGGGCTCATCGAGATGGTGAACCCGGAGATCATCGACAAGTCGGGCGAGCAGTTCGGACCGGAAGGCTGCCTCAGCATACCCGGCATCAACGGCGAGGTGCGCCGGGCGATGTGGGTGAAGGTGCGCGGCCAGGACCGGCATGGCAACGAATATACCATGGAAGGGGAAGGCCTCCTGGCGAGAGCGTTCCAGCATGAGGTCGACCATCTGAACGGCATACTGTTCACCGACCTGGCTGAACGCATCTATGAGATTAGCCCGGAGGACAGCGTAGAGGAGTAAGCGCGCGGGAGGCAAGCGGCGAGTTCTCCGCAAGACACCCGAGTGAAGCGCAATCGCGCCATCGGGTCTGTCGCGGGATCGTCGCACGCCAAAGTCCCGGAACCGGCATAGGTGTCCGCGCCGGAAGCCAGGCGCGGAGCGCGACCGATCGAAGCTGCGATGGAAATGGAGTGGATCATTTGAATATCGTGTTTATGGGAACCCCTGATTTCGCGGTTCCTTCTTTGCTTCAATTGCTGGAAAAAGGTTACCAGGTCGTCGGCGTGGTCACGCAGCCGGACAGACCCAAAGGCCGCAAGCGGGTGCTGACGCCTCCGCCGGTGAAGGTGGCGGCGCTGGAGGCCGGTATCCCGGTCATGCAGCCGGAGCGCATCCGGCATCCCGACGCGATCGCCGAACTGGCCCGTTGGGAGCCGGACCTGATCATCACCGCAGCCTTCGGCCAGATCCTGCCGAAGGCCGTGCTGGACATGCCGCGGCTTGGCTGCATCAATGTGCATGCCTCGCTGCTCCCCCGCTATCGCGGCGGAGCGCCGATTCATCGCGCGATCATGAACGGAGAGACGGAGACCGGCGTGACGATCATGTATATGGCGGAGGGGCTGGATACCGGTGACATCATCTCCAGCGTGAAGGTGCCGATCGAGCCCGAGGACAATGTGGGCACGATGTTCGACAAGCTGGCCCAGGCAGGAGCGAGGCTGCTGATCGAGACGCTGCCCGATCTGGCGGCGGGACGGGCTTCGCGCATCCCGCAGAACGATGCGGAGGCGACCTACGCGCCGAACATCACGCGGGAAGAGGAGCGGATCGACTGGAGCCGTTCGGCGACGGAGCTGTTCAATCAGATCAGGGGCCTGAATCCCTGGCCCGTTGCTTATACGCTGTGGCAAGGCGAGACGATGAAGGTCTGGGAGAGCAAGGTGATCAGCAACTCTGACTCGCGCGAAGACGCTGAGCCAGGCACCGTGCTGAGGACCGGCGCCGAGGGCATCGACGTGGCCTGCGGCGCGGGCACGCTCCGCCTGACCGTCGTGCAGCCGGCAGGCAAGAAGGCGATGCCCGCTGGCGAATTCGTGCGCGGCGGCAAGCTGACGGAAGGGACGGTGCTCGGCCGATGAGCGGCGGCGCACGCCGCATGGCGCTGGAGATCCTGCTCAAGGTCGAGCGGGAGCAGGCATTCAGCAATCTGGAGCTGAATGTGGCGCTTCGCGCAGGCAAGCTGGACAGGCAAGATGCGGCGCTCGCCACCGAGCTGGTCTATGGCACGCTGCAGCGGCAGAACACGATCGACTACTTCCTGGAGCGCTTCGTCAGCAAGGGAATGGCCCGGCTCGAGCCGTGGGTGCGCTGCCTGCTGCGGCTCAGCTTCTACCAACTGTACTACCTGGACCGCATCCCGCCTCATGCCGCGGTGAATGAAGCGGTGAACATCGCGAAGCGCCGCGGTCACCAGGGCATCGCCGGCATGGTCAACGGCGTGCTGCGTAACGTGCTGCGCCATCTCGCCGCGCTTCAGATTCCGGATGGGCTGCCGCCGGCGGAGCGGATCTCGCTCAGGCATTCCCATCCGGAGTGGCTGGTCAGGCGTTGGCTGGAACAGTTCGGGGAAGAGGAGGCGGAGGCGATGTGCGAGGAGAACAACCGTCCTCCGCATATGAGCATTCGCGTCAACCGGCTCCGCGCGGACAGAGGCTCGCTGATGGAGCAGCTTGCATCCGCCGGCCTTGAGCCTGAACCATCCCTGCTCAGCGAGGACGGCATCGTGCTGCGCAGCCGCAGCGGCAATATCGCCGCATCGGAATGGCACGAACGGGGCCTCATCACGATCCAGGACGAAAGCTCGATGGTGGTCGCGGCCGTCGTCGCGGCTGAACCCGGCATGCGCGTGCTGGACTGCTGCGCCGCGCCCGGCGGCAAGACCACCCATATCGCCGAGACGATGGGCGACAGCGGCGAGGTGTGGGCGAACGACATTCACGAGCACAAGCAGGCGCTCATCGCCAGCCAGGTTCAACGTCTGGGGCTGAAGAGCGTGAAGACCCTTGTCAGCGATGCCGCCCGCCTTCGCGAGAAGTTCCCGGAAGCCCACTTTGACCGGATCCTGCTCGATGCTCCCTGCTCCGGTCTGGGCGTCATCCGACGCAAGCCGGACATCAAGTGGCGGAAGTCGGCGGAGGAGATCAGGCAGCTGCCCGAGCTCCAGCACCGCTTGCTGGAAAAGGCGGCGGCGCTGCTGAAGCCCGGCGGCGCGCTCGTATACAGCACCTGCACCGTCGAGACGGCGGAGAATGAAGCCGTCGTAAAGCGTTTTCTCGAGGAGCATCCCGAGTTCGCTCCTGATCACCAGGTGTCCGGGCTGGTGCCTGCGACGCTTGCCCCGAATGTCCAGCCGGATATCGGGGCCATTCGCATCCTCCCGCATCATTTCGGTTCGGACGGCTTCTTCATCGCGCGCCTGTGGAAATCGAACCCGGAACAGGCAGAGATAAAACACTTTATGCGAACGGTTGTTTTGTGATAATATAAATTAGATAAGCCTGTTTTCAGGTGGATCGTTATTTTTCAAACAGAATGGATCGTGATGAGATGAAACAGTTGGTCTACGACCTTACAATGGAGAACTGGGAAGCATGGGCGGCGGAGAACGGATTGCCGAGATTTCGTGCGGCTCAAGTGTATGACTGGCTGTATGTCAAGCGAGTCACGAGCTTCGCGGCGATGACGAACCTGCCCAAGGAGCTTCGCGAGAAGCTGGACGAGGAGTTCCGCTTCGAGGCGCTGAAGGAGATCACGCACCTGAAGTCGCAGGACGGCACGGTCAAGTTTCTCTTCGGCCTGCATGACAACCATGCGATCGAGACCGTACTCATGCGGCACAATTACGGCAACAGCGTCTGTGTCACCACCCAGGTCGGCTGCCGCATCGGCTGCACGTTCTGCGCCTCAACGCTCGGCGGGCTGAAGCGCAATCTGACATCTGGCGAGATCGTCGCCCAGGTCGTAAGATGCCAGCAGATGCTCGATGAGGAAGGGGAGCGCGTCAGCAGCATCGTCGTGATGGGCTCGGGCGAACCGTTCGAAAATTACGAGGCGACGATGGATTTCCTGCGCATCATCATCCATGAGAAGGGTCTGAACATCGGCCAGCGCCACATCACGGTGTCGACCAGCGGCATCGTGCCGAACATCTACCGTTTCGCCGACGAGAATACGCAGATCAATCTTGCGATCTCGATCCACGCGCCGAACGATGCGCTCAGATCGAAGCTGATGCCGGTCAACCGCCGCTATCCGTTCCAGGATGTGATCGAGGCTTGCAAATATTATATCTCCAAGACCGGGAGACGCATCACCTTCGAGTATGCGTTGATCGGCGGCGTCAACGACCAGAAGGAACATGCGCAGGAACTGGCTGATGTGCTTCGCGGCATGCTGTGCCACGTGAATCTGATACCTGTCAACCATGTGCCTGAACGCCGATACGTGCGCAGCACGCGGGATGACATATTCGCATTCAAGAAAGTGTTGGAAGAGAACGGGATCAACACGACGATCCGGCGCGAGCAGGGGCATGATATTGCCGCCGCTTGCGGACAGCTGAGGGCGAAGCATATGGAGTCAGTAACGGGGTGAGGGAACCGATGAAAACAGCGAACTGGACCGACACCGGCCGCGTTCGTCTCGTGAACGAGGATCGTTCGTTCGTGGAGGCGTGCGTGAGCGGGTTCGGTTTTGCTGTTGTTGCAGACGGCATGGGCGGCCACCTGGCTGGTGAAGTAGCCAGCCAGATGACCACCCAATACATAACGGAGCAAGTGAGAGAGAGACTGCAATCCGGCATGGGGACGGAGGAAGTCATCAGCCTCCTGCGGACGCTCATTCGCGAGGCCAACAGCAAGGTTTACCGCCATTCGCATACCTCAGAGCAATATATGGGCATGGGGACGACGGTCGTTGCGGCGATCGCTGATGAGCGCCAGGTCATCGTCGCCCATATCGGCGACAGCAGGGCATACGTGATCAGCGGGCCGAATATCGTCCAGTTGACGGAGGACCACTCCCTGGTCAATGAGCTGCTCAAGAGCGGACAGATCAATGAGGAAGAAGCCCAGAACCACCCCAGGCGCAACGTGCTCGTGCGGGCCCTGGGCACCGATCCGGAGGTGGATATCGACATCGTCTGCCATCCATGGCAGGAGCACGACGTTCTCCTGCTGTGCACCGACGGACTCAGCCGGCTGGTCAGCCCGGAGGCGATCGTGGAGACGCTTCGCTCCGATGCTGCCTGGAACGACAAGGCGGGACTGCTGGTTCAGCAGGCGCTGGAGGCCGGGGGCGATGACAATATCACCGTCGTACTGCTGATCAATGAGCCTGAAGAGGCATCATCCATGCAAGAAGATGGGACAGGCGGAAGGGGTGAAGCTGGATGATAGGATCAGAGTTGGGCGGTCGCTACGAAATCCTGGCACGCATCGGCGGCGGCGGCATGGCGCTTGTCTACAAGGCTTACGATACACTCTTGCAGCGCAACGTCGCGATCAAGGTTTTGCGTGAACAGTTCGTTCACGATGAGGAGTTTATCCAGAGATTCCGCAGGGAAGCTCGATCCGCCGCATCACTCTCTCATCCGAATGTCGTCAGCATCTATGATGTCGGTCAGGACGAAGATACGCACTATATCGTCATGGAATATATTGAAGGCGGAACATTGAATGATATCATCAAGGAACGCGCGCCGCTTCAGCCCGAGGAAGCCGTCCGCATCGCGAGCCAGATCTGCGATGCGCTGGATCACGCGCATCAGAACGGCATCATTCACCGCGACATCAAGCCGCACAATATCCTGATCGGCAAGAACGGCCGGATCAAGGTGACGGATTTCGGGATCGCCCGCGCCGCCACGTCGTCGGACATTACGCAGACCGGTGCGGTCCTTGGATCGGTGCATTATTTCTCGCCGGAACATGCGAAGGGAGTGGCGCAGGGCGAGAAATCGGATATTTACTCGCTCGGCGCTGTGCTGTATCAGATGGTGACGAACCGATTGCCCTTTGCCGGGGACAGCCCGATCAGCGTCGCGCTGAAGCATCTGCAGGAGAATCTGGAAGCGCCTCGCGCGATCAATCCGCTCATCCCGCAGAGCGTCGAGAACATCATCCTCAAGGCCATGCGCAAGAACCCGGACGAACGATACGCATCCGCGAAAGCGATGCTCGCCGATCTCGAAACATGTCTCCAGCCCGAACGTCTGGATGAACAGAGAGCCGTGTTCGATTCGGAGGATGATGATCTGGAGAAGACGATCATCATGCCTGCCATTCGCCATCGCACGGCCGTGGCTGGGGCACAGCAGGAGGAGAATGGGATGGAGAAGAAGCCGGCCAAAGGCAGAATCGCCGAGAGCCTGGAGGACAAACCGAAGCAATGGCCGAAATGGGTGAAGCCGCTTATCTGGCTGCTCGTGATTGGCATCGTCGCCTTCGGCATCTGGAAAGGCGTCACGACATTGCTCGATCAGTTCGAGGTGCCGGATGTGGAGGTGCCGTCGGTCGTGGGAATGCCGGTGGAGCAGGCGACGCGGATGCTCGAGGAGCTGGGGCTTGAGGTGCGGCTCACCGAAGGCGAATACAGTGATGAATACGAAGAAGGCTATGTGATGCGGCAGAGCCGCTCCGATATCAAGGTGAAGCAAGGCACCGCCATCGAGCTGACGGTCAGTCTCGGCCCTGAGGAAACGGAGATGCCCGATCTCAGCACGATGACGGAGAACGCGGCGAGGAACCTGCTCGTCGAGCTCGGCTTCGATCCGGAGCGCATCGAGGTGGAGCAAAGCTATGTCGACGAGCCGGAAGGCACGGTGATCGATCAGGAACCGTCGCCCGGAACCCGCATCAAGCCGCGGGAAGACACGGTGAAGCTGGTCATCAGCCAGGGGCCAGGCACGGTTGACATGCCCAACCTGATCGGCGAGACGCTGGATGTGGCGCGCAATATGCTGGAGAGACAGAATCTGAATGAGAACGTGAAGGTCGTGGAGGAACCGGACTATGCGCAGCCCAAAGGCTACGTATTCCGCCAGTGGCCGTTTGAGCCGGGCGATCCGGTGGCTCCCGGGGCGGAGATTACGCTGTATGTCAGCTCGGGACTGCCAGCTGACGCCATCCAGACGGAGAAGCTGATCACCGTCTCGCCGGTCAATCAGGGAGTCGCCTCGACGATCGAGATCTATGTCAGCGACGCCAGCGGCGACAACAAGCTCTGGGGAACCAAGGAAATCTCGCAACCGACCAGCTACCGGGTCGGCATCACTGTATCCCCGACGCGCAACGCCACGATCGTCATCAATCGCGACGGCGCCTGGCTCGATTCGATCACCGTGACGTATTCCGAAGCCAGGTCGATCCTGAACGGCGAGCATGACGGCGGCGCGCAGATCGGAGGAGGCGGTGCGCCCGGCGAGCCGGGAGGCGGCGAAGAGGTACAGGCGGGCGGTTCGGAGGTTGCGGCCCCATCCGCGCAGGAGCACGCTTCCCAGGATGAGACGCCTGCGGCAACGGAGCCTGATGGCCAGGACAGCCCGGGAGAGGAAGCGGCTGGCCATGGTTAATGTCATTCTGAGCGAGTGTGTGGAGGTTGATGCATGACGACGGGACTGATCGTCAAAGCGTTAAGCGGCTTTTATTATGTGATGCCGGATGACGGAGGGAACATCGTTCAGTGCAGGGCGCGCGGCGTGTTCAAGAAACGGGGAATCACGCCGCTTGTGGGCGATCGCGTCACCTTCGAGGTGGAAACCACAGGTGAGGGGACGGTGACCGGGATCGAGCCGCGCACAAGCGAACTGATGCGCCCGCCGATCGCCAATGTCGATACCGCGGTGCTCGTGTTCTCCATCCAGGAGCCTGCCGTGAGCCACCTGCTGCTCGATCGCTTCCTCGTCCATACAGAGCTTGCCGGCCTGACCACGATCATCTGCTTCTCCAAAAAGGATCTCAGCAGCACTGGCGAGGAGATCGCGCAGGCGATCAGCAAGTACGCCGCCATCGGCTATGAGGTGTATGCGACGAGCTCGTTGCAGCGGGACGGCGTACAGGAGCTTGCGGAGCGTCTGGCAGGACATATCAGCGTTTTCGCAGGACAATCAGGCGTCGGCAAGTCCACGCTTCTCAACGCGATGATTCCCGGGCTTCAGCTTGAAACGAACGAGATCAGCCACAAGCTGGGGCGCGGCAAGCATACGACCCGTCATGTGGAGCTGATCCGATTGCCGCATGGCGGCTGGATCGCTGACACCCCTGGCTTCAGCCAGCTGGACTTTCAGCAGGTGGAGCCGGAGGAGCTGACGCGCGGCTTCCGGGAATTTCTGGCGCTGTCCGAGGATTGCAAGTTCCGCGGTTGTCTGCATCTGACTGAACCAGGCTGTGCCGTGAGGCAGGCGCTGGATGACGGGAAGCTGGACCCGTCCAGGTATGAGCATTACAAGCTGTTCCTGCAGGAAGTGAAGGAAGCCAAGGACAAGAGGTGGAGGAACCCGAAATGATCAGTATCGCCCCATCCGTATTGGCGGCAGATTTTCGCAGACTGGAGCTCGAGGTGAAGGATGTCGAGCTGGGCGGTGCGGATATGCTGCACGTGGATATCATGGACGGACATTTCGTGCCGAATATCTCATTCGGCCCTTTTGTTGTGGAATATATGAAGCAGTCGACGTCGCTGCCGCTGGACGTGCATCTCATGATCGAGCGCCCGGAGCTGCTGCTGCATGAGTTCGTCAAGGCTGGCGCGTCCCGGATCACGGTGCATGCCGAGGCATGCACGCACCTGCATCGCGTCGTCGACCAGATCCGCAGCTTCGGCTTGCTGCCGGGCGTAGCCGTCAATCCGGCCACGCCGCTCAGCGCGCTTGAATACATCCTGGAGGATGTGGATCTGCTGCTGATCATGACCGTGAATCCCGGCTTCGGCGGGCAGCAGTTCATTCCGGCGATGCTGGCGAAGATTCGCGAATTGCGCAGGATGCTGGATGCGCGAGGCCTGAGCCACGTCCACATCGAGGTGGATGGCGGCATCAATGAAGAGACGGCCAGGCTGGTCGTGGAGGCCGGAGCGGATGTGCTGGTTGCCGGCAGCTCGATCTTCGGCGAGAGCGACCGGGCGGAAGCGATACGCCGCATCCGCGGTGCTTGACACGGGATCCGGCGCGTCTGAAGGTTATGCGGAACTTATCGATATCCGATTCATCCATCATGACAAGCCAACCTGGCTGCCATCAGGTCCGTCCGGACCCGGTGAGCGGCCAGGTTTTTTTTGGCGGCTGCACGGTGCAATCTGCCGATGGTTGGCATGTGAGAGGGATGCCGCGCATATACATGTTGATGAACGGATGAACGATTCCTTTTTGCTGTCTGGTGAACGCACGCGAGGCGCAGGACGATGCATGAGTACATATTTTACTGCTGAGGAGGGATTAAGGTGAAATTTTATACCATCAAGCTTCCGAAGTTTTTGGGCGGTTTCGTCAAATTTGTCCTGAAGAAAATGGGGAAGTATTAATCCGCTGCCCAGCAGTTTCATATTGGGGATGGACGCGGCCTATAAGGAAAGCGCTGCTCGTGCAACGCAGGAAGTCGGCGTTCACCTGGCCAAGGCATGAAAAAAAGCACCAGTTTACAAGGTGCTTTTTGTTGGTCTTATAAGAGTGCAATGGAACGATTATACGCGTTGCACTTTGCCGGACTTGAGAGCGCGAGTGCTGACGTAAACGCGTTTCGGTTTGCCATCGACCAGGATGCGTACCTTCTGTACGTTTACTCCCCAAGTACGCTTCGTTTTGTTGTTCGCATGGGATACATTGTTGCCTCGTTTAGGCGCCTTGCCGGTAATAAAACATTTGCGTGCCACGAATCACACACCTCCCTTAACCAAAACACACTTAAACATGATAGCATATGGGAAACAGGACCGTCAACGAATGTTTTTTTGTCGAATCATTTAATTCTCTAATTATATATAGTAAAATGATCATTAGTTCATCCTAACCATTAGAGAAAGGGGATGCGTCGCTTTGGTATTTGAGCAATCCACCCAGCACGGCAAGATTCTCATAGCGGACGAAGTGATCGCTGTACTGGCTGGCTCGGCAGCGCTGGAATGCTACGGACTTGTCGGCATGGCGTCCCGGCATTCGTTCAAGGACGGCATATCGGACCTGCTCGGCAGGGAAAATCTGAGCAAGGGCGTGGAAGTCAGGCAGGAAGCCGGATCTCTGCAGATAGATTTATACATAGTGGTCAGCTATGGGACGAAGATCTCTGAGGTTGCACACAATGTCCAGTCCAAGGTGCGCTACGTGATGAATGACGTAGCCGGCATTCAGGTGGACCAGGTGAATATTATTGTGCAAGGCGTCAGAGTATTGAAATAGGAAGGGGAATTTCCATTTTGAGCAAGCGCTTTATGAATGGTTCAGATTTTTACAACATGGTAGCGGCGAGTGCCGAGCGTCTGAAAGCCAATGTTGAAGCGGTGAACGCACTGAATGTCTTCCCGGTTCCCGACGGGGATACGGGTACCAATATGAACATGACCCTGACCGCGGGCTTTAACGAGCTGTCCAGAAAGCCAAGCGAGCATCTCGGTCAGGCAGCTGCCGCTTTCTCCAAGGGACTGCTCATGGGAGCCAGGGGTAATTCCGGCGTCATCCTGTCGCAGCTGTTCCGCGGCTTCGCCAAGGCGGTGAGCGAACTTGAGCAAGCGAATCCGCAGCAGGTTGCGGCAGCGTTGCAAGAAGGGGTGGACACAGCCTACAAAGCGGTGATGCGACCGGTTGAAGGGACGATCCTGACCGTATCCCGCGAGGCGGCCAAGCAAGCTGTACAGGTGGCGCGACGCGCGAATACGATCAAGGACCTGATGCAAGCGGCAGTGGATACAGCCAGGGAAGCGCTTGCAAAAACGCCGGATCTTCTGCCGATCCTGAAGCAGGTTGGCGTTGTCGACTCCGGCGGACAAGGCCTGGTTTTCATCTATGAAGGCTTCCTGCAGGCCTTGTCGGAGGGGCGGCATGAGCCAGCTGAGCCCTTCACCCCGGCGGGACCTGGAGCGGGCGCCGTGTATGCGGAATGGAATGACCCTGAGTACGCATCCGATATGCGCTCCGCTATCGGACAAGCTGATGCGGGCGTCCTCCCGGCGGCCGAACCGGCGCAGGCGCGCATCGCAGCAGAGGACATCGAATTCCCTTACGATATGGAGTTCTTCATCGACATGTCCGCGTATCCGGAGGCGGCCCTGCACTTTGACGAGGATGAGTTCCGCGAGCGGCTCGCCAAGAATGGCGATTCGATCATCATCATCGCCGACGACGGCATGATCAAGGTTCACGTCCATTCCAGACGGCCGGGCGATGTGCTGAATGCGGCGCTGGAATTCGGCGAGCTGCGCAACCTGCATATCGTGAACATGCGCGACCAGCATCGGGAGATCGTGGAAGGCGCGGCGCCAGCGTCCCCGGTATATGTCAATGTCGAGCCGGTGAGGCGCAAGGAGAACGGCATCCTGGCTGTCGCCGCGGGCGACGGGATCACGGAGATCTTCGAAAGCCTGGGGATCGATCGGGTCGTGTCAGGCGGCCAGACGATGAATCCGAGCACGGAAGATCTTGTTAATGCCGTTAAGCAGATAGCCGCAGACCGGGTGTTCATCTTGCCGAACAACTCGAACATCATCCTGTCGGCTCAACAGGTTCAGGAGCTGGTGGAAGACCAGGAGGTGATCGTCATCCCGACGAAGACGATTCCGCAAGGGATGGCGGCTGCCCTGGCTTACAACGCCCATGCGGACAAGGAGCAGAATGTGGCCAATATGGAGAAGGCCTTCGGACGGGTTCGTTCCGGACAGATCACGTATGCGGTCCGCGACTCGAATTACGAGGACCTGACGATCCGCGAAGGCGACTATCTTGGCATCCTGGACAACAAGATCGTCGTGACCGCCCCCGAGCTGCTCGAGACGGCCAAGCAGCTGCTGGCGAAGATGATCGTCCACGGAGACGAGGTGGTCACGGTGATCACGGGAACGGACAGCGATGAGGCCATGACCGAACAGCTGTTGGCTTATGCTGCGGAGATCTATCCGGACGCTGAGTTCGAAGTGGTGAGCGGCGGCCAGCCTGTTTATGCCTATATATTCTCGGTCGAATGATCAAGTCTGTCGGATAAGAGTGCAGAGCGGACCAATATAAACCAGAGGTGATTGGTTATGTCAAACATCCGCATCGTAACGGACAGTACCGCTGATTTGCCCGCCGAAGTCTACCAGCAGTATGGCATCGAGATCGTGTCGTTGAAGGTTCATTTCGGTGACGAGGTTTACGAAGACAAGGACATGGATCCGGATTTCTTCTACCAGAAGCTTGTGCAGTCGGTCAAGCTGCCGACGACCTCGCAGCCTTCGCCCGTCGATTTCCTGGAGGTGTACAAGCGTCTGAATGAAACGCCGGGAACCTCCATCATCTCCATCCATCTCTCCTCGGCCATGAGCGGTACATACCAGTCCGCGATGCTCGCCAAGTCGATGCTGGAGGAGAAGGCGGACATCGCGATTATCGACGGCAAGTCTGCCAGCTATGGAACCGGCATGCTCGTCAAGGCGGCGGCGATGGCGGCGGCGAGCGGCAAGAGCAAGGATGAGATCGTGGAGTTTGTGACGAAGCTGCGACAGGAGACCAAGCTGTATTTCCTGGTCGACACGCTGGAGTACCTGCACAAGGGCGGCCGCATCGCCAAGGCTTCGGCAGTGTTCGGCTCGCTGCTCAACATCAAGCCGATCCTCGGCATCGACGACGACGGTGAAGTGTACGCCGTTGATCGCGTCCGCGGGCAGAAGCGGGCGATGAATCGGATCGTCGAGTTGCTCAAGCAACACTACGGCGACAAGGAAGTCAATGTGAACATCGCCTATGCCGACAAGAAGGAGATCTGCGACGAGCTGGGCGAGCTCGTGAAGCAGGGCCTCAACGTCAAGACCTACAGCATCTCGCGCATCGGATCGGTGATCGGAACGCATGCCGGCACCGGCGCGACCGGGGTCTTTGTAAGTCCTGTGCTCGATATCTGATCGCAAGCGCACATCATTGGCGCATATCGGACTTATTCATCATAACCGCAAGTCCTTATATCCGGTTGTCAACCCGCTGGTGTTCGGGTAGTCTAGGGATATAGGGACTTTTTATGTTCAGGTTGGCATGAGAGAACATTTGGAGGATCGGAATGGGGAAACTGTCTGAGATTACGGTCAATTATGTCAAGGGCGTCGGGCCGCAGAAGGCGGAATGGCTGCATGAGCTGGGCATCCATACGGTGCAGGATCTGATCGAATATTTCCCTTTTCGCTATGAGGATTATCGGCTGCGCGACCTGTCGGAGGTGACGGACGGCGAGAAAATCACGGTGCAGGCGACGGTCTGCGGAGCGCCGTATGTCCAGATGTACGGCAGGAACAAGTCGCGCATGGCGGTGAAGGTGATCGTAAGCGGTGTTCCGGTGCAATCGGTGTGGTTCAATCGGCATTTCCTGAAGGATCGGCTGCAGCCCGGCATCGACATCGTCCTGACCGGCAAATGGGAGGCGCGGCGCAGGCAGATCACCGTCAGCGAATGCGAGTTTCCGAACAGCAGGACGCATCAGGCGGGCAGCTTGCAGCCGGTGTATTCGATCAGCGGGGATGTGACGCAGAAGTGGATGCGCAGCGTGATCCGGCAGGCGCTGACGCAGTACGGCTCGCTGATCGAGGAGGTGCTGCCGCCGGAGCTGATCGAGCGCCGCGGGCTGCTCTCCCGCCGCGAAGCGGTGTTCAGCGTGCACTATGCGGAGAACGTGGAGGAGGGCCAGGCGGCGCGCAAGCGCATGGTGTATGAGGAATTGCTCCTGTTCCAGCTGAAGCTGCAGGCGCTCAAGGCGATGAACAAGCAGCGGACAAGCGGCATCGCCCATCCGATCGAAGATGGGGTGGTGGAGCAGTTTGTCCGCAGGCTGCCGTTTCAGCTTACCAACTCGCAGAAGCAGGTGATCGACGAGATCATCCATGATCTGCGCCAGCCCTGGAGCATGAATCGCCTGCTGCAGGGTGACGTCGGCGCGGGCAAGACGGTGGTCGCCGCAGCAGCGCTGTATGCCGTCGTGATGGCGGGCAGTCAGGGAGCGCTGATGGCACCGACCGAGATCCTGGCCGAGCAGCATCTGCGCAGCCTGAAGCAGATGTTCGAGCCCTTCGGCATCCAGGTGGAGCTGCTCGTCGGCAGCATGACGGAGCGGCAGCGCAGGGACGTGCTGGCGGCGCTTCAGATGGGGATGATCGACGTGATCGTCGGCACGCATGCGCTCATCCAGGAGGATGTCTACTTCCGCCGTCTCGGTCTGGTCATCACGGATGAGCAGCATCGCTTCGGCGTCAATCAGCGCGCCATCCTGCGCCGCAAGGGGATGGACCCGGACGTGCTGACGATGACGGCGACGCCGATCCCGCGGACGCTGGCGATTACCGCGTTCGGCGATATGGACGTATCGACGCTGCGCGAGCTGCCCAAGGGACGCAAGCCTGTGCGCACGTATTGGGTGAAGCATGACATGTTGCCGCGCATCATCACGTTCATGGGCAAGGAGATGCAGGCAGGCCGGCAGTGCTACGTCATCTGTCCGCTCATCGAGGAGTCGGAGAAGCTGGACGTGCAGAACGCGCTTGATCTGCATGCCCAGCTGCAGCAGGCATATCCGAACTTCCGCGTGGGACTGCTGCATGGCAGGATGCAGAATGCGGAGAAGGACGAGGAGATGCGCAGGTTCAAGGACGGCGAGTCGCAGTTGCTCGTGTCGACGACCGTCGTGGAGGTTGGCGTCGACGTGCCGAATGCGACGGTGATGGTGATCTACGATGCGGACCGGTTCGGGCTGTCGCAGCTGCATCAGCTGCGCGGCCGGGTCGGACGGGGCGAGCATCAGTCGCATTGCATCCTCATCGCCGACCCGAAGTCGGAGGTGGGCCGCGAGCGGATGCGCATCATGACGGAGACGAACGACGGCTTTGAGGTGGCGAGACGCGACCTGGAGCTGCGCGGTCCCGGCGATTTCTTCGGGACGAAGCAGAGCGGGCTGCCGGAGTTTCGCTTCGCCGACATGATGAATGACTTCGAGATCCTCGAGATGGCGCGCGACGATGCGGCGGAGCTCGTGCAGCGCCGCGATTTCTGGACCGCGGCGGAGTATCTGCCGCTGCGCGAGCTGCTGCAGCGCGAGAAGGTGCTGAGCGGGGACATGCTCGATTAGGATGAAGACTTGAAGCGGTTGACGCTTCAGGTCTTTTTTTGTATATGGGCGCATGGGAGATGGGAGAACGGGCGCAGCTAGGCAGTCGCAGCGGTTGAGGCTGTCGGATGCCTCGGGTGTCGCGGGAGCGATCGCGTCGGAACGGGGGAGCGGAGAGTCATTTTGGGTGCGGCTAACGTGGACATTTTCGCCTCTTGTATACATACACTGTACAGAGCCAAGTCCCCGATCCGCATGCACTCGCTTTCGGCCAGATCATGGGGCCGGCGAGCGTCGGGACCAACAGGGAAGGGCGGCCGGCCGCTGATCCGGTTCCGTTCCGGCGCAAGGCCTGGCGCGAGCTGTGCATGTCAAGACTGGCTATTCATGTGGAGAATGGGTATGGAGAGGAGGTACCTGGAAGTGCGGTATCGATATATGGAATACGGCATCGATCCGGATCTGGTGCACGCGGTGAAGCAGCGGCTCAAGGACCCGGTGCTCAGGGAGAGAGTGAAGAACATGTTGCAGGGTGTGACCAAGGAGCATCTGCAGCACCCTGCAACGATTCGCCAGCTGATCACGGCGATCTCCAACGTGCTGGGCATCACCGTCAGCGAACAGCAGGCGGCGAATATTACACGCTTCGTCATCGCCCAGAAGATCGATCCGAACAATATGCTCCATCTGATGAAGCTGTGGGGGATGTTCCGCTAGGCTCAGCCTTCCCTGATCCCGATGATTCGCTTGAACGCAATCCGGACATCCTGCTGTTCCCCGGCATCGCCGCTTGCGCAAGCGAGCTTCACCCATCCGCCGTACGGATCGATCTGCCGGACGACACCGGTGACGAGCTGCGTCTCATATCTCGCGGCGTATTCGATGGTGATCGGCTGCCCGTAGGCGAGCGAATCCGACAATGCGCGGTTGATGTCGGCCAGCCATTCCTCATCCAGCTCGGGGATTCGGTATTCCCGGCGGCTGCGACGTCTCTCCAGCAATTGTTCGCGATGCTCCGGCAGGAACATGCGGCTTCCCTCCCATAGCAGATTGCCTCGTTTCAAATGTTCGCCCACGTTGTCTGACAAAGATGGTCACTCCTTCCGGACGTTGGATGGTCACGAGGATCGGCACTCCGCTGGTGGTGCCGATCCGGCAGCAGGTTGGCGCGCCCCGGAGGCTGACGATACCCCGGAGCTGGCCGCGACTCATGGACTGGCTCAGCCAGGGCCCGGGGACGGGGCGAGCTTCCCGGAGCGCCTGAGCCGCTGCAGTCCTGTCCAGTGGCCGCAGATTCGGCGGCTGCGACATCCGGCCCCCTCTGACGGGACGCCGGCCGCTGCGACGCGCTGGCCGCTACTTGTAATGGCCGCCGATCTTGCGCGCGCGCTCATAGGCCTGCCCCGCCGCTGTCAGCGACGAAGCCCTGATGATCGCCGCCGCGCCGTACCGCTCCTTGATCGTGTCCACGGCGTGATCGAGCTTGCGTTCGCGTTCCCGGTCATGGAACAGGTCGAGCTGGTATTCGCCGTCGGGCCTCAGCTGCGTCAGCGAGACGCCCACGCTGCGCACCGGCTCGCCGTCCCAGTGGCTCGCGAACAGCTGCTCTGCCGCGGCAAAGATATGCGGCATATGGTTCGTCGGGCCGTCCAGCTTCATCTGCCTGTGGAAGCCGGTCGGGCGGTCGAAGTCGGCGCCGCGGCAGCCGACCGATACCGTCTCGCCCATCAGCCCCTTGAACCTGGCGCGGCGGCAGACCTCCTCGCTCAGCTCCATCAGCACCACCCGGATCTCCTCGGCCGTGCGATAGTCGCGCGGCAACGTCATGTGGTGGCCGATGCCTTTCTGCGTGTCGTAGGTCGTTGGCGTAACGGGCGAATAGTCATAGCCGTTGGCGGTCATCCACAGCACATGGCCGTTCACGCCCCAGATCTGCCTGAGCCGCTCCAGGGGATATGCGGCGAGCTGCCCGATCGTGTGGATGCCGAGCCGCCGCAGATGGCGGTTCAGGCGGCTGCCGACGCCGAACATCTTGTCGATGCCGAGCGGCCAGAGATATTCGCGCTTGTTGTCATGGGTCAGCGTGAAGATGCCGTTCTGATTCTTCTTGGCGAAGTTGTCGCAGGCCATCTTCGCCAGCACCTTGTTCGGTCCGATGCCGACGCGCGCGTACACGCCGGTCTCGCGGCCGATCGCCGCCTGGATCCGGAGGGCGACCTCCACAGGATCCTTGCCGAACAGCGCCATGGTGCCGGTCACATCGACGAACTGCTCGTCGATCGAATAGGGCTCGACCAGATCGCTGAAGCGCTCGAGGATCGCCGAGATCTGCAGGGACACGTTGATATACTCCTGCATATGCGGCCTGATGACGACGACTTCAGGGCATTTGCGCACGGCTTCGCCGACCCGTTCGGCGGTCGTCACGCCGTACTTCTTGGCGATCGGGCACGCGGCCAGGACGATGCCCGAGCGGCGCGCCGGGTCGCCGGCGACGATCAGCGGCTTGTCGCGAAACTCCGGGTGAGCGGCTTTCTCCACGCTGGCGTAGAAGCTCTGCATATCGACGAGGAAGATGGTCCTCTCGTTTCCGGATTCCATAGCTCTCACCTGATGTTCCTGATTCGGGATGGGGCCGCAGGTCGATGGTGGCTACATAGACCGAACATATATTCGTATTCCTGCGGCCATCCCTTATTATAATGCGAATATATGTTCGTATTCAAGGGGGAGACAGGAGAAAAAAGCCGGAGAGACAGACGAAAGTTCGCCGATTCGTACATGCCGGAGGGATAAATGTGGTATGATGAAGCATAGGAAGGAAAGGGGAGAGATCATAATGGCGCAGTCCTTTCAAACGATGAGGATGATCCCCTCCGGCGAGCTGCAGGACCGGATCGATACGGTGCAGGATCTGCATACGAGTGAGCTGGAGCACTATGCGATCGTCAAGGACAAGGAGACGGGCGAGCATTATCTGCACTATGTTTACCTGCATATCGATCTGGCGGGCAGCGGGGAGCGGGAATATTATCACCAGCTGCTGCCGCTTGCCACCGATGATGTGCTGGCCATCGTGCTGGGCGAGCAGCCCTATACGTATCCCGACAACTGGTTGCGTCCGTATCTGCGCAACGGTCCGAACGACCATTACGTGTGGTTCGACCCGGAAGGCCTGGAGGATGCGGAGGAGCAGGAGCGCATCGCGGGGGAGTTTCGCAAGCAACTGCGCGAGTTCAAGGAGCGCGGCCAATATGACGAGGATTCCGTGCGCCGTTTGCTGGAAGCGATGGAGAAGCTGCTGGACGGCGAGGTGCCGAGGCCGGACGATCTTTCCTGATAAAAAATAAAAAATGGAATGTGAAAAAAAATACATCCGCACGTGTATAAAATTGAGCAAACCGGACATCCTGATAATGTCGGCATCGAGAGATGCCGCAGACAACCGCGGAGAAGACTTACGTTTCCCCATAAGCTCTTCATCCGGTTTCTCCTCTCCCATGAAAAGGGCGCCCGCGAGGGCGCCCGAATCACTTTCACCGCGAAGCCTTGTGCCGCGGTTTTTTTTGGCTGTGTTAATCTTTTTTGATCAGATCTGGTCACCGTAAGCTTCCTGGTCAACAAACAACGTACAGTTCGGATGCTGTCTGATGATGGAAGCCGGACACGCCGTCGTAACCGGACCGTGCAGCGTCTGATAGACGGCCTGTTTCTTGCGCGCCCCGGGGACGATGCCATACAGCTCCTTGCCCGACATCAAGGCCGGGATCGTCAGGGTCATCGCGGTGCGAGGCACCTCGTCGAGGCTCGGGAAGCAGCCATCGTTCACCTGCTGCCTGCGGCATGATTCATCCAGTTCCACCATCTTCATGAGCCGATCATCCTGGAAGTTCGCCACAGGAGGGTCGTTGAAGGCGATATGTCCATTTTCCCCGATGCCGAAACAGACGATATCGATCGGCTGTTTGGCGATCAGCGCGCTGTATCGTTCACACTCCAGCTCCGCGGCATCGCCATGCATATTCATGAGATGCACCTGTCCGGGGCGTACCTTGTCCCAGATGCGCTGTTTGAGGAACGTCGAGAACCTCTGGGGCGCATCGAGCGGCAGACCGATGTATTCGTCCATCTGAAACACCGCGACTTTCCCCCAGTCGAGGCTTGCGGTTCTCTCCACCAGGGCATCCAGGAACTCATTCTGCGATGGCGCCGCCGCGAACACCATGGCCAGTGTCCCTTGCTCCTCCAGCAATTGTCGCATGCGATGGGACACGACAGCCGCCGCAGCGATGCCCATCTGCTTCCGATTCTCATACACCTGAACATGCAGCCGATCCACTTCAAATGCTTTGATCACAGATATTCACCTCTTGCCAGATGATGTTCGACTTCCGGTTGAAGAAGCTGCTCTCGAGCAACGGATCAGGGCGACGATGCGGATGCCGGATCTCGGGAGAACCACGGAGCCCAAGCCCGGTGTCCCACAGCTTCAATCCCCGGTTTCCTGCAACGCTTTCATAAGCCCCAGCAGGAATTGATATTCGTCATAGCCCACTTTTCCTCTGGTTTGATCGATCGCTTTGGCCGTCAGGGAACTGTCCGGATGGTGTCTTTCCAGGTACAGGATGACCTCCGCAGTCCACTTCTCAAATTCCACCCCTTCCAGAACGTGGACAAACCTGCGTGCATCCCATTCCACCTGTTCTCCCAGTTTCTCTCCTTCGGCAACAAGTTCAGCCAGCATATGAATCTCTCCTCTCTTCCTGACATAATTCGACAACATGAACGGACTTCCTGCCGCCTCTGAATATTCCATGCTCATCCATCTGTCTGACGGACTCGGCGACCTCTTGGACCAAACGGCGGCCCCTGGATATGCTGACGGACAGGAGCGACGCGATTTTGCCACGTTTTTTCTGACGGAGTATTTTCTCATTTTTTTTTGAATGTGGTACGATAAGATAGATGTTTCAGCGCTTGAGGTCTGCATAAGGGGGAGAGAACGAAGTGAGGGTCATATCCGGGACGGCCAAGGGCAGGCCGCTCAGAGCAGTGCCCGGGACCAATACGCGGCCGACGACCGACAAGGTGAAGGAAGCGATCTTCAGCATGATCGGGCCATACTTTGAAGGCGGAATGGCGCTCGATCTGTACGCCGGCACGGGAGGTCTGGCCATCGAAGCGCTCAGCCGCGGCATGGACAAGGCGGTGCTCATCGACCAAGACCGCAAGGCGGTGGAGACGATCAGAGAGAATATAGAGAGATCCGGATTCACAGCTCGCGCCGAAGTTTACCGGAACGACGCCATGAAGGCGCTCTCCGTCATGGCGAAGCGGGGGCTGAAGTTCGATCTGGTCTTCCTGGACCCGCCGTACAGGCTGACGAATATGGATCTCGTCATGCTCCAGTTGCAGGAGAAGCAGCTGCTGGCCGACGGGGCGATCATCGTCGTCGAACATGATGCGAAGCATACATACGAGCCGCAGATCGGGGCGCTCGCCCGTTCGCGTTACAGCGAATACGGAGATACGGCTGTATCGATCTATCGGCACCAAGCAAGTGAACCTACTGACATTGGAGTGATGCATGATGGCCAAGCCGAACAAACCTGAACATATCGCCGTTTATCCCGGCAGCTTCGATCCGGTGACGAACGGGCATCTGGATATCATTCACCGAGCTGCGAAGCATTTTGACCATGTGATCGTGGCGGTGCTCAACAATTCCAGCAAGCAGCCGCTGTTTACCGTGGAGGAGCGCAGGCAGCTGCTGGTAGAGGTGACGAAGGACATCCCGAATGTGGAGGTCGACACGTTCCGCGACCTGCTCGTCAACTATATGAAGCAGAAAAATGCCAGCATCATCGTCCGCGGCCTGCGGGCGGTGTCGGACTTCGAATATGAGCTGCAGCTGGCCTCGACGAACAGCAAGCTGAACGATCAGGTGGAGACGTTCTTCATGATGACGAATCCACAATATTCCTACCTGAGTTCCAGCATCGTCAAGGAGATCGCGAAATTCCACGGCAGCGTGGCGGATCTCGTGCCGGAGGTCGTTGAGAAGGCGCTCCGCGCGAAGTTCAGATCCTTTACGGACTAGGCCGTCGGACCAGGAGACCGCCGCTGCTCCGGATTCAGCGGTGTCTCGCCTGCCGGCCGGAGTAAACGATGGCGACCGAAGCCATCGCCAGCGCCGTCAGCGCTCCTATGGCTGCGGCGAGAAGCGAGCCGTTCAGCAGCAGGATGGACATCCAGTCGGGATCTCCGACTGCGGCAGACAGCTCGTCGGACCAGGCGGGGAGCGCTTCTCCGGTCGCCTTGAAGCCTGGCGTTGCCGTTGGCAGCACGTCCAGCAGCGGATATATGAGCAGGGTCAGGGTCGCTCCGGCCACCGCATGCGTCAGGCGGAACAACAGGAAGGCGCGGTAGCGCAGATCGGTCCCCGCAGAGGCCGCCTTCACCTGCGCGTGCAGGCACCATCCGCTCCAGCCGAGCAAGCCGCTGATCGCCGCCATCGTCCACCTGTCCGCCGCCGCGCTGTGCAGCGCATAGGCGCCCAGGTGCTGCTCGAACAGCCCGTGGACTGCGGCAACGGCCAGCGCCTCAGGCAAGCCAACCGCCTGCAGCGCGCCGCTCACGAGCTGGATGAGCGCCTGGCCGATCCCGAGCAGCAGGAGGATCTTGATCAGGACCGAGAAGAAGATCATGTATCCGCCGATGACCATCAGCTTCTGAATCGATTCGAATACGCTGTCGCCGAGCAGCCGGCCGAACGGCCGGCCGTCTGCCTTCCTGGCCCGCGCCATCGCGCGCAGGCTGTGCCGGAGAAGCCCGGGCCATGGCTGGTCCAGGTCCGTTCGCATGGCCTGCTCGCGCTCCGCGGAGCCGGAGCCGCTCCGCTGCCGGGTTGCGATCGCGGCCAGGGAGGCCCCCAGCCAGTGGATGGCGAGCAACGGCAGGCCAAGCGCCGGTTGCGCGAGGAAGCCGGCGGAGATGACGAGCATGATCAACACGGGGCTTGCGGCATGGGCGAGCCCCATGAGCTGTTCCGCTTGCTGGCGGGTGAAGACGCCGTCCTTCCGCAATGCGGCGATCTGTCTCGCGGTCGCCGGAGCGCCCGCCATCCACCCGACGGTCAGGCACCAGCCCGCCAGGCCCGGCAGGCCGAACAGCCGCCGCATCGCGGGATCGAGCAGCCCTCCGATGAAGTGCATGACGCCGAGTCCCGCCATGATCTCGACGAGGATCAGGAAGGGCAGAAGGGCGGGGAAGACGATCTTCCACCATATCGATAATCCTTCCAGTGAGGATCTCAGGATCTGATCCGGATAGATAACGATGCAACCGACAACCAGGCAAGCAGCGACACCGAGGATGATGGTCACAGCCAGACTGCCAGGAGTTCTGGATGGTGGTGTCAACGCTTAGACCTCCCGTATACTCAGACTTACTGCATTGTACGTCAGGCTCGGCCCGTTTAGACCAGCCTGGACACTCCTGTCCGGCCTGGTTCCGGGAGAGCCGCGACTGCCGAGAAAGGAGCACACCATGCAACGCAAGCTTACACGGTTCGGCAATTCACTCATGCTGATCCTCCTGATCCTGATCATCGGGACGCTCATCCTTCGCTTCATACCGACGAATTATGTTGTCTATACGCCGGGTCCGGCAGCGGAAGTGGCGCCGATGGTCAAGGCGCAGCCGAGCGGGGAGGACAATGGCAGATTCCTGCTGACGGCGGTTTACCAGACCTATCCAAGCCTTTATCGCTATCTTCAGCTCAAGCTGGATCCTTATGCCGAGTTCCACAAGCGCGAGGAAGTGTTCGTCGAAGGCGAGACGCAGGAGCAGTACAACAGCCGGCAGCAGATCAACATGCTGGGCTCGCAGAGCAATGCGATCCTCGCGGTGTACGAGACGCTGGGAATCTCCTACCAATATCAGGACGAAGGGCTGTATGTGCAGAGCGTGCTGCAGGACTATCCTGCGGCAGAGGTACTGCAAGCGTGGGATCGGATCGAAGCGGTCGACGGGCAGAAGGTGCTCAGCTATGAGGAGCTGCGGCAGCATCTGCAGTCGAAGCGGGCCGGGGATGTGATCGAGGTGACGTATATCCGGAACAGCGCCCGCTATACGGCGGAGATCGAACTGAGGCAGCTCCCGCAGACCGATCAGGCGGAGGAAGGAGAGCCCTCGGTTGGCCTTGGCGTGACATTGATCGTCATGCGGAACGTCGTGCCGGATGACGAGCGCTACCGCGTGGAGATCAACGCCGAGAACATCGGCGGTCCGTCCGCGGGCCTCATGTTCGCGCTGGAGATCTACAATCGCTTCGTGCCGGAGGATATCAGCAAGGGGTATACGATCGCCGGGACTGGCGAGATCAGCCCGCAGGGCCAGGTCGGCGTCATCGGCGGCATCAGCCACAAGGTGATCGGCGCCGACCGGAGCGGGGCGGATATCTTCTTCGCGCCGGCGGACTATGTCGATGAGCAGAGGGGCATATACATCGCCAATTATTCGGAGGCGGTGAAGACGGCGGAGCGCATCGGGAGCAAGATGAAGATCGTGGAAGTATCCAGCTTGACCGATGCGCTGAACTACCTGGAGCAGCTCGAGGAGCGGCAGGAACGGGGGAAGGCGGCATGAGCCGTACCCACGAACCGCGACGGCGCGACGCAGCCTCGTTGCGGAACAACGGCGATCGGCTGGCAGAAGCGTCTCGCAGCTGTCAGCCTTCAGCGTCAAGGCAGATCGGCGGCTCATAGTAGTCGCGCAGCGCTTCTTGCGTGCTGACGTCGCGGAACGAGAGCGAATAGATGGCCGTCGCCCGAATATCCAGCTGCAACAGCGGATGCTGGTCCCGTCCGACATTGGTGATCACAGGGACAGTTGCTTCGCGCTTCATGCGTTTCAGGAGCAGCTGTCCCTTTCTGCTGAAGCCGAGCACCCGGAGGTAGGGCACGCCGCCGGACAGCGCCTCTCGCGTCAGCCACTCCTTGCGATGGCCGAGCAGCACGCGCGTCATCGCGCGCTGCAGCTTCGTCTGCGTATACCGCCGCGTCTTGCATCGCTCGATGAACGCCTGCACGGTCCATGGCCCGGTCATCTCCGACAGGGCGCGATACATCCGGTTCTCCAGCCCTTCGGTGACCTCCGCCAGCTGGGCGAGCTCTTCCGGCGAGCGGCTGAGGATGGCGTGAAACAGCGGGGCCTTAAGCTTCTCCCAGTCGACAGGCGCCCGCCCGGCGGCCCATTCCCGCCGCAGGATGTCCAGCGTATAGGCGGGAATATACGGGCTCGCCTCCTGCAGTTCGCCGCTTTCCAGCAGGATGCGGCGGATCGCGGTGGCGCTGGCGATGTGCGCGTCGCTCGCCTGCGCGTCATGGTAACCGGCCTTGGTCCGCCGGATCGTCAGCGGCTTGATGCGGCTGCCGAGCCTGCGCAGGGCGATCAGGTAGTGCAGGCCAAGCGTGTTGTTGGGCTGAGCCAGCGCCTGCGGGTCCACGTCGCCCGGCCAGCCCCGAGGATTCTCTGCCAGGAGATAATCCTGCACGGCCTGCGTATAGGCGGCGGGATAGTTCGTCCCTTGCTTGAGCCGCTGCCTGAGCAGCTCCTGCAGCCGCTCCGGCTCGTTCGCCAGTTCCTCCGCCAGCTTGAGGAGCCAGTCGATGTCGCCGCTCTCGCTGCCGAAGCAGAGGCAATCGACGACGCCGCTGGCCTCAAGCGCGGACACGGCGCCGTAGGCGAACCACTCCGCAGGCTGCGAGGAGTAGGCGACCGGCAGCTCGAGCACCAGGTCGGCGCCCATGCGCAGCGCCATCTCGGCGCGCGCCCACTTGCCCACAAGCGCCGGCTCGCCGCGCTGCAGGAAATGTCCGCTCATGACGGCCACGACCGCATCCGCGCCTGATACGATGCGCGACTGTTGGAAATGATAAACGTGACCGTTGTGCAGCGGATTGTATTCAACGATGATGCCCACTGTGCGCATAGTTAGCGTTCGCTCCTTGTCCGATGCGCGCCCGGACGGGTCCAGGGCGCGTTTCCAGGCGTACATGCGGGATCGGCTCGATCCCATCTTGATTCTATATCATCTTTTCCTGTCTTCGCCATACGTTCTCGCGCAAGAAGGGATGTTGCCGCATCATGCGCGGCATGTTGTCGTATCGAAGTGCGCGGCGCCGTCTGCGAACCGATGCGGCCCTCGTCGGGCGCGAAGATGGCGCGGGAGTGGCAGATGCGCGCGAGTTGGCTGATTTTAGTTGACAAGAAGCCATGCATGTCGATATAATAAACTTTGTTTGTTTGAGGTGATGCCCGTTGAAGATTAACTTTAAGGAATTGGCCAAACGGGACGAACCGCTGCAGCTGGTCGGCGACATCCGGATGGATGGGATCCTCGCCAATCGACCCGATATTTTGCGGCATTCTCCTATACATGCTTCGCTGGAAGCTTCCCAGTTGGCAGGGATCGTTCAGGTCGACGGGCAACTCGACGGTGAACTGGTCATTTCCTGTTCCCGTTGTCTGGATGAAGTGGAGAAGCACATTCAGGTTCCGTTCCTTGAGTCATTTTCGCAGGATGAGCAATTTGCCGACGAGGACGACGACGAGAGCGACGTGATCTACATTCCGCAGGACGAGTTCAGCCTCGTGCCCTATGTGGAGGCGGCGTTCCTGCTGAACATACCGTTCGTTGCCTTGTGCAAGGATGATTGCAAGGGGTTGTGTCCGGTTTGCGGCACGAATCGCAATGATTCCGCTTGCGCTTGCGAGACTGAACGGATCGATCCGCGGCTTGCGGATCTGCAGAAATTTTTCGAGAAATAATGATGGGATCTGAGAGAGCGATGCGGACGGCGCGGATCATGCCGATGCCGCCGCTGGCCATTCGTTGAAGGAGGTGGGATTCATGGCAGTACCTTTTCGTAAAACTTCGAAGTCGAAGCGCGACAAGCGCCGTACTCACTTCAAGCTGAGCGTGCCGGGAATGGTAAAGTGTGAACAATGTGGCGAGATGAAGCTCGCGCATCGCGTTTGCCGAGTTTGCGGTTCCTATAAGGGCAAAGAAGTGATCAAGCAATAATGAAGAAGAGCGTCTCGATTCGAGGCGCTTTTTTATTTCCGCCTGAGGCCCCGACGCAGACCACTCGCAACCGGTCGAAGCGCGGCTTTTTTTGCTTTTCGGTCGCATTTTCTGCTTTATGTCAAGCGTCTGTGAAAATGTCAGGTTAATTGTTCTATGAAAATGTCAGGATTCGTGCCTGACCGGAGAGCTGAATTATCCGAAACGGCTCTCCTCCGTCAAGGGTTACCGGCGAACCGGCAATCGTCTGTCGACGACGGCTTGCGCCGCCCTTGACGTTCGGATCGCCGTTTTCGGGCAAAGGGGATAAGCCGGTCAGGCCGCCCTTCGCCGCTTGCCTGTTACCCGCTGTTTGTGCTACGCTGGAATTGCTGTAGTTGTTTCCTGGAGAATGGTGCTCTCCAGGGATGGTTGGCAGCGGGCTTGCGCGGGGGCGCGGGTTCCGCTGTTTTTTTG